>Ga0187846_10000044_pt1 | contig 70555 bp, 52 predicted proteins | sample TC_taG_FD_161473 | JGI IMG/M metagenome (GOLD analysis project Ga0187846, IMG submission 161473) | Biofilm microbial communities from the roof of an iron ore cave, State of Minas Gerais, Brazil - TC_06 Biofilm (v2) | ecosystem: Environmental > Terrestrial > Deep subsurface > Cave > Wall biofilm... | reverse complement strand
CATCAGGCCGAGTACCGCGCTGCCCATGCCGCCCTGGCCGCCGCGGCGGCCTGACACGAACCGGAAAACGCGACGAAAAATAATCTTTAACCCGCTCAAAGGATCACTGCCCTCAATAGGACTCGCTAAAGTTGAAATCTGTCCTGTCTACCCGCAACCGTTATCGCATTCGACGGCTCGGTTGAGCTGCGCCTTGCTCCACCTAAAAATAAAAGCCGGGTATGAGAAATCCGGGCTAGGCGGGTTTCTCGCAGTTGACCATCCACGGCGTGCCGAATTGATCGACGAGCATTCCGAAGCGAAGGGCCCAGAAGGTCTCCTGAATCGGCATCTGCACCGTCCCCTTTTCTGAGAGTGCATGGAATATGCGTTCGGCATCGGCCGGCTCGTCGATGCCGAGCGTCACCATGATGCCCTTCATCGCTTCGTAGCGGTCGGGAGGAGCGTCGGAAGCCATCAGCATCTTGTCGCCGATGGTCATGCGCGCGTGCATGATCTTGTTGCGCCATTCCGGCTTCGTTTGCTCGGCCATCGGCGAGCTGCCGTAGATCATCATTGCTTCGATCTTGCCGCCGAGCACCTTCTCGTAGAATTTGAAAGCTGCTTCGCATTGGCCATCGAAAGTCAAATAAGGGTTCAACTGCATAGCGCACTCCTTTGGGTAATGATTGATGATCTCCATCCGACTACTTCTTTTTCTCCAGCTCCCTTTCAAGCTTGCGTGCCTCGTCAATTGCCTCGCTCGGACCAAAGTCCTCAAGCTCGAAGAGCTGGCGAAGCTCGATCTCCGCTTCCGCTCCTTCGCCGTGGGGAGCGGGGGCACGCATGGCCCATTCGATCGCCTCTTCCTTCGACTTGACCTGAATTAGCCAGTAGCCGGCGATCAACTGCTTGGTCTCGACAAAGGGACCTTGGATCACGGCGGGTTTTCGGCCGCGGGTGAATTTGATTCGAGCGCCCTTCGAGCTCGGCTGCAGTCCCGCGAGATCAAGCAGCACGCCAGCTTTCGACAGGTCCTCGTTATACCGTGTCATCGCGGTGATCAGCCTCTCGTCCGGCATAACGCCGGCTTCCGTATCCTTGTTGGCTTTGACCATCATCATAAAGCGCATCAGGACGCCTCCTCAGTCGTCGATCGCTTGGTAGACCAAAGTCCAGAAATCGCGGCACACATCCGGCGGGTTGGGGGATGTCCACGCGCGCTGGGTCAGCAGGATGCCGACCAAGTCCTCCTTAGGGTCCGAATACCAGGACGTCCCGAGACCGCCGTCCCAGCCGAACCGTCTGACGGATCCCGCCAAATCTTCGCGCCGCGTGACCACGGAGACCCCGAACCCCCAACCGTGGCTGTCGAAGTAGCCCGGGAGCAGCCCGGACTGGGCTTTCTGCGTCTGCGTAAGCTGATCGGTCGTCATGGTCTCGACCGAAGGCCTAGACAGTATATGGTCGGTGCCGTGTGTGCCGAGGTTCAGCATCATCCGGCCAAAGGCCAAGTAGTCATCGACGGTCGAGACGAGCCCTCCACCGCCGGACGGAAATGCCGGCGGCCGGCTCCATTGGCCCCCTTTGGCCGCGTCAAAGACCTCGAGCGCCCCGGTTGCGGAGTTGGTCCAGTAGCTGGTCGCCAGCCGATCGAGCTTCGTCGCCGCGACACTGAAGCCGGTGTCCTTCATCCCCAGCGGCTCGAACAAACGTTCGCGGAGAAATGTCTCGAACGGCTGGCCTGAGGCGCGCGCGATCAGCACGCCCAGCACGTCGGAACCGGTATGGTACATCCACCTCTCGCCCGGCTGATGCATCAGCGGCAAAGTGCCCAGGCGGCGTAGCCATTCATCGGGCGCCGGGGGCGTGTGCGGTTGAGGTGGCCCCTGGAAAAGCAGCAGTTCGTTGACGGCCTTCTGGATCGGATAAGTCCGCGGCGCTGCCATGACGATGCCGAAGCCCATCCGGAAAGTCAGCAGGTCGCGGAGAGAGATCGGCCGGTTCGCCGGAACTGTATCGCCGAGCGGCCCATCAAGCCGCCGCAAAACCCTGCGATCGGCGAGTTCGGGCAGCAGCCGATCCACCGGCTCGTCAAGCCGGAGCTTGCATTCCTCGACCAGGATCATCGCCGCCGCAGCGGTGATCGGCTTGGTCATCGAGGCGATGCGAAAGATCGTGTCGCGTCGGATCGGGTCGCTGCCGCCGACCGCTTTCATGCCGATCGCGTCTGCATGCACCTCGCCTCGTCGGCTTATCAAGGTGACGACACCGGGCACTTCGCCGCGCTCGACATGGCCGGCCATGACCTCGTGCATGCGGTCGAGCCGCGCTTTGGATAATCCGCCGGTACTCATGATATATTATACCGTTTGGTTAAATACCTGTACGGTGAAATACGGACCACTCTCGCGTTTGTCAAGGGTCGGCTCAAGCGAGGCCCGCGAGCTCGCGGGTGACAAACGCCATTGCGACACTCTATGGTTCCCACCGTCTTCTGCGATTGGCGTCCGGATAAGCGGTCCATGCCGACAATCAACGTCCTGAACATTCAGCGCCTTAGCAGGGCGGATCGGGCCAAGATCGAAGCTGTCGGTCAGGGGGTCCGACTGAAGGACGCTGGCGGCTGGTTCGACGGTGAATACCGCGAAACCTGGCCTGCTTACACGGCCACGCGCTACCTCCGGCCCGACGCCGCGGGCTCAGGGAACCGCGAGGAACGCGATCGCCTCCTCGCCGAGGCGGAAGTCATCCTCGGCGGCTGGCCATTCCCGCTCGATCTGCGGGCGCGGGCGCCGCGGTTGAAATGGTTTCATCAGCGCCCTGCGGGCGCCAGCAATTTGCGTCGAGGCGATCTCTGGGGCAGCGACGTGACGGTTACGACCTCGCGGGGCGTCGGCAGCACACTGGCGATGGCGGAATACGCGGTGGCGGGCATTCTCTATTTCGCCAAGAGTCTGCAGCAGATTGCCGTCGATCGCACGGCCGGCACCTTCGACCATCGCGCCTATCATCCGCTACTGATCGAGGGCAAGACTGCCTGCGTCGTCGGTGCCGGCGGCATCGGCCTCGAGGTCGGCAGACTATGCGCGGCACTCGGCATACGGGTCGTCGGCACCCGCCGTCGCCCACAACCGGGCGAGCCGACGCCTCCCGGGTTCAGCGAACTCGGCTCGCCCGAGGATCTCGACCGCTATCTGCCGGAGAGCGATTTCGTTGTGGTCTGCTGCCAGTGGACACAGGAGACGGATCGTCTCTTCGACAAGGATCGCTTTGCCCTGATGAAGCTCGGCAGCGTGTTCGTCAATGTGGCGCGCGGCGAAATCGTCGACGAGGACGCGCTCGCCGCTGCGCTCGAACGAGGTCACTTGCGCGGTGCCGCGCTCGACGTTTATGTCGGCGAATTCGAGCACGTGCCGCCAACGCGGCTCTGGTCCGATCCCAGAGTGCTAATCACACCGCATGTCTCGGGCGCCAGTGACGAAGACCGGCACGGTGCGATCGATCTCTTCTGTGACAATCTGCGCGCTTACATCGACGGCCGGCCGCTACGTAACGTGATCGATTGGGAACGTGGGTATTAGTGCAGCGGAAAGGAAAGAAATCCCGATGGCGTCCCCCGACCATAGGCCAGCCGCCTGCCAAAGCTCGGCTGAGAGTTTGTTGCCGGCGCGTCATCCCCGGCTGCGGGATACCGCGGTCGTTCTCGCCATCCTGTCGACGATTTGCTATTTCGCTTTCAGTGAGGGAGTGCGTAGCTTCGCGGACTTTATAATAAAGATCCTTACTCGACTGGTGCATGCTGCGGATTAGACCGGTGATCCTTGTTGCACTCTCAATATTCGCATCGAATTGACGCGGTCAATTCCCCTATTGACTAAGACTTGCACTCTGAGAAAGGTTACAGTAGTCAATGGCTGCATCATTAACTGCTAACACATCGAATAAATGAGGCGGCGCGGCATCACGCGGAGACTAGCTATCTCAGGCGGTGCAATTGTAAGTAGCGTGCCCGGGTCAGCGCGAGAGCGTCTATTTCGACCCGAAGGAGGAGGAACCAGCGGTACCTTAAGGGTCGGATATTACGCCGTTGTTACAATGGATGCCGGGCCAGTCTACAATTACAGCCCAGATAATCCAGATCCATCAACGACCGTAGTGCCACAACAACCATTCGTGTCGGATTTCGCCGGATTCACTCAAGGCAGCGTTCATGTCTACAGAGACGATAATCCGCTTCGAATGTATTTCCGCAAGGACGTTACTCCGGATCCAACCCGTATTGAGATCATTCTTGAATTGGGCGGACCCGTCACAAACTCAGTTGCTCAGGGTGGCTTGACCACCGATGGGTCAAACGCGAATCTCGCCGGATTTACTCTTCAGATTTTCCATAGCAGTGGCATTGCCCAGTCTGTTCCTTATCCTCTAACAACGAATTTGAGGAATACCAGCACAGCGCCTCATTTCCCCAGCTTCGGGTGCTTTACCAGGTGGCGGTGGAATCCGAGACCAAGAACTGAAGCGAGATCACGGACACAACTGCACTCTCCCCTCAACCTGATTCCTAACTACAATCAAGAGTCCGCGACAAAACTTAACTGTGTCGATGTTGGCCAGCCAGGAGCGTTCGGTGCAGACACTGAATATTATTCTGGCGCAGTGCAAGGCAATAATTTGAACCCGGTGGGCGTGAATGAGAATGGCCCTATTGGGATTAACACTACCGCGACCGGCAACAGACCGGAAATCGGACTCATCAACGATTGGCAGGCCAATTATATTATTAACGGAAATCCTAAGGCACGGAAGACAATGTACATTGTTGCAGAAGTGCAGGGCGGGATGCCACTGTTTTACCGGGATCTGACCACCGGCGCTCCCGTCGATTTTACTGTTAAGACGACGAGTAGCTACTTCAATACGAAAATCCCAGGTGTGATTGTGCCTTCTTCCGGGTCGGGATGGCAATTGGACGCTCAGCATAGCTTATCAATGTCGTATATCCCTTACATATTGACCGGCGATCCGTTCTACCTGGAGAACGTGCAGTTCCTAGCGAATTGGGATGTTGGATACAATAACTTTCGCGGCTCCCGCAGCGGCAATGGATATCAGCTTAATGAGGCTGATCCGCTTCATGGTCCATTCGCCGATTCCGATGGTATCGCCTTACTCCCAGCTTATCTCTCGCAAACCCGCGCTCTTGGATGGTCAATCCGGAATCAGGCTCAGGCATATATTGCTACTCCTGAATCTGTGCCGGATTGGTTACTCCCGAAGTCATACTTCAAGACAGTACTTGACCAAAATCAGCAATATTGGGATAAGTGGGGGTCCAACCACGCCGCAAACGTAGCAAATTCAACGGTCCCAGGCCCGTCATATGCGGGCTTGGATTTTTTCGGCCATCTACCGGTCTCTACAGATTTCGAGCTGGGATACATGCTCGGCTACCTGATGACCGGGTTGGGCTTCGCTGTCAACCAGGCGCGACTCGCCGAGCTTCAGCCGTATCTCAACTACACGTCCACTCTTTTAGTCGGCATGTCGAGTGGTCTCACCGCATGGGACAACCGCTGGCCGTCTCCGTACAATTTTCAGATCCAACCCGTATCCACAGACCACAATTCATCCCCGGAAACGATCAACAACTGGTCTGACTTGTGGAACTACACCCTAAGCAACGCCATCCTCGGGGGACTGTACTACGGTACGACGCAAGGTTTCTCCACGTCTTGGCACTCATTTTATCCGCCATGGCAACCCAATACGCAGTACAACTGCAACTCGTGGGCTGTCGTCTTCCGTGGCGGAATCCCTGTGCCACCCAAGGCTGGCGAAACGGTCTCCCTGACCGTTGCCGGAAGCTTCAGCGGCTCTCCCATAACTGTGTCATACAGAATAAAACCCAGCGATGTGTCAACGATGTCGGGCTGGACAATTAGCGGCAATGTCCACAACACCAACCATCCTATTATTGATGGCTTGGCTTCTCTGCTCAATGCCAACGCATTGCTTTCAGCCGCAGGCATTAAAGCGGTTCCTGATGCCACCACCACGGGATACATACACATTAATTTCGACAGCACTAAGATTGGCAACATCGTTGTTACCGGCAAATACGTTTCGACGACAGGATGCTCTTTGTACATCACCCCGGCCGGCGACGGCGTTACGCTAGGTAACCATCCAAATCCTGCGCTGTTTGGGCGGCCGGTCTCTTACGTGTGTGCAAAAACCGGGCTTTCAGGCACTACCGGACCAACCGGCGTCGAATTGCAGACAATGGTTGCAGACGGTGCTAACCAGTCATGGTGTTTCGCCCCCGAGATGCTGTCATTCCCTATCGTTACTCCCGGTACGATCGGAACTTTTGCGGCGTTCCCGGCTTTGCTCCCCAACATTAATTTTGGGTATGTGGTACAAGCATGGGCGGCAATGGGAATTGCTGCGACGGCTGGTGTTCCCAACGCCGCGACCGCCCACAGCAATCTCGCACAACAGATATCTACTTATTTAAGGGCAAACCCTGGTATTGCCGTCTCAAATTACAACATCGGCTTTAATTTCGCTATGAATGGTTGACGTCACCTGAGATGACCATCTCGACGGCAGCTCTGGACCAAAGTTGTGGAGCCATCCGAGCGCGCTCGCATGAAGACTGGCGCGGGCTGGACAAGCGCATCGAGACGGTCACCATTGCGATCAAAGCGCTCAGTCAGGTCGAGCCCCAGTGCCGGCGGCGGATTAGCGTTTAACACGCAATTACCGTGAAGGCCCTCCAAATCGCGGCTTCAACCGGGGGATGCGGGCTGATGGTAGTAAATCTGGCCGCGTTGCGCACAAGCCGGACAGCGTACTTGTCAACTTCGCGCGCGGCGAAATCATCAATGGGGGACGCCCTCGCCGATGCGCTCCAACGAGGTCACCTACGCGGCGCGGCATTCGACGTCTCTATGTCGGCGAATTCGAGCCCTTGCCGCCGACGCGGCTCTGGTCCGATCCCAGAGTATTGATCACGCCGCATGTTTCGGGCGCCAGTGAAGAAGACCGGTACGGCGCGATCGACCAATTCTGTGACAATCTGCGCGCCTACCTCGCCGTCCGGCCGCTGCGCAACGTGATCGATTGGGAACGCGGCTATTAATTTGCAAAAGGGGAGCTTTATACCCTGTTCATTGAGTCTTAGGCGATCGTTGATAATCTCGGTCACACTTCATGTCATCGTCTCGCGGCTCCGGTCCAACGGTTATGCCCTTTGAGAGTCTCGACTGCTGATTGGCCTCAAGGAGATCTTAGGCAAAGCCGCATCGGGCGTGCGATGTCAAGATGAGGGGGTATAGAAAATTGTCTGATACAAGTCAGGGGTCGCCGGAAAGTTGGTTGCCGGGGCGCCATCCGCTCCTGCGTGATACTGCGGTCGTTCTTGCTATCCTATCAACGATTTGCTATTTTGCTCTTAGCAAGGGAGTGCTCAGCTTTGGACAATTCCTCTTGAAAACCTTTACGCATCTCTTGCACGTGTAAAAACGGGCCGATGGTGGTAGGCGCTGCGTTCTCCGCTTTCCGTCGCCATTCTGTTAGCTGGTTAGGTCAATCGGCCAAATGGCGGCCCGCTCTCTATCTCACGGGAACTCTGCCCAAATCGGGCCGGGGCGCGCTGCGAACGAACCCCTCGGTATTAGCTTTTCTAAACCTTGATCTCGTTTGAATACTGGGCTGTTCCCGTGGTAAAATAATAGGGCGGCCTCCAAAGGAACCCGGATTTGGCAGAAACGCTCGAAGCCCAAGAAACACATTTCGCGCGACCGAGCAAGTTCTTGTTGTCGGTTGTGATCCCTTGCTTCAATGAACAGGACGTCATCTTATTGACGTACCGACAGCTCGTAGATGTACTCGGCAACAGGGATTTCGGCTTGCAGATCGTCTTCGTCGACGATGGCAGCGAAGATGACACGCCTAACATAGCTGTCAACCTTTCCGAGGGTGACCCGCGCGTTAAGACGGTACTTCTGTCGCGCAACTTTGGTCATCAGGCCGCAGTCAGTGCTGGCCTGGCCAATGCTGACGGTGACGCCGTGGTGGTAATAGACGCGGACTTGCAGGACCCTCCGGAGATTGTCATCCAGATGATCCGAAAATGGCGAGATGGCGCGGACGTGGTCTATGGAATTCGCACGAAACGAAAGGAGCCGCTGCTCAAGCGCACCGGGTATAAACTTTTTTATAAAATCTTCGAACGGCTGGCCAGCATAGATGCTCCTCCCGACGCCGGGGACTTCTCGCTGATCGACCGCAAGGTGTTGGAGGTAATCAATCGGCTGCCAGAGAAAAATCGTTTCTTCCGTGGCCTTAGAGCGTGGAGCGGCTTCCGCCAGGCCGGCGTCACCTATGAGCGGCAGCCTCGGGCCGCAGGCTCTACCAAGTACCCGTTGCGTAGCCTGATCAAGCTCGCCAGCGACGGCATTTTCAACTTTTCAACAGCTCCCTTGACAGGGGTGTTTTTGATCGGAATTACAATGTCGACCGTTTCGTTCCTGGCTCTCCTGTTTGTTTTGGCATTGAGGACCTTTGATTTTCCGATTTTCGGTATGCGGGCGTCCGACGTGCAAGGTTTTTCCTCCACTATATTGACTATACTTCTGATTGGTGGAATACAGCTAGTGAGTACTGGTGTATTGGGTGAGTATATCGCGCGCATTTATTACGAGACAAAGGGGCGGCCGAGCTATGTAATCCGCGAGAAGGTTGTCAAGCCGGCTTCAGCTCTACCTCGGACGCAGACCCACACAGTCGGAGTTGCGGCCAGCGATCCTCGTTCGCCAAAGTGATCGTCGCAATGATTATCACTTGGTCATCCGGCATACCCGAAAAAAATATGGACGAGGAAATTCTGCTCAGCTTGTCCGACATCGTCTCTCGACATCCGTGGTGGGCCGCGCGGACAGATCTGGTCTTGGCATTGATGGAAAGGCTGAGTATTCTACCGCCCGCTAGTGTTCTCGAGGTGGGGTGCGGGTGGGGCACCAATCTTGAGGCACTCGAAGCTGAAGGGTACCAAATCACGGGATTGGACATATCGCGACGAGCGCTCGATCGATTGGACCGGCCCGACCGACAGCTGATCGAAGCGGATCTCGCATTCGGCTTGCCCGATAGCCTGCCGGCATACGAATGCGTCTTAGCCTTGGACGTCATCGAGCACATCGACGACGATCATAAAGCGGTGCGCGAACTCGGCCGTTTATTAAATTCGGGCGGCCGGGTGATAATAAGCGTGCCTGCGCTCCCGGATCTCTATTCTGAGTTCGATGCAGTACAAGGCCATCGGCGCCGCTATACTGCCCAAACACTCCGTACCTGCCTCGAAGGGGCCGGCCTCATCGTCGAGGACATTCTGTGGTGGGGGCAGTGGATGGTACGGCCATTGCGGGCGCGAAAAAAACGTCGGCGCGGCCAGCCTGGTGACACGAGCGTTGACGTGTACAAGCGTTATTTGGCTCTACCTGCATGGCCTGGTCCCTGGGCCATGAGGATCATGTTCCGCATTGACCGCTGGCGGACCCTTCGGCATCGAAACGCTACAGGCACGTCCCTGATCGCGATCGCGGCTCCGTCATCGGCTCAGACCTAAGGTATATTCTTGGCCCTGTGCCAACCCGCCTGACCCCCCCATTTTGATGTGTCTGCTTGTGTGCGTCATTCCCGCCGAAGTTCTTAATACGCCTCATCCGCCATCGAAATCGGAACCGTGACTGTTATCTCGGGCCTTCTGTACCTGATCGTTGTCGGCTTCGGCGGTTGCTCCATCGTCCGCGCGCGATCATCTCACTCCCTCGCTCCCGCGGACCTGTGGGTCTGCCGGCTGGTCATGGTCTTTGCGCTGTTCTTCTTTGCATTTGACGTGCTGGGGGCATTCGGGGTGTTTGTTCCTGGGAGGTGGGTGACATTTTCCAACGGTGCTCTTGTGACAATCGCGTTCTCGGCGGTGGCGTATGCTTTGCGCCGGCGCCATTCGCCGGAATCCATGGGCAGCGATATCGCACCGGCGATGCGGCGGTTGCCGCTCAACGGTACGACCCGGCTGGTCGTCGCCGCAGTGGCAGGCGGGTTCGTTGTGGTGGCGGCGTTTCTGACGATCGGCTTCCCACGCGGTTATGAGGCAAATGCCTATCATCTCCCCAGTGCGGTAAATTTCTTCCGTGATGGCTCCTTGGGCATCTGGGATAGAGGATATCTGGAGACCCTTCCGGCCAACGCGAGCCTTTGGGACGGGTTTTGGCTGCGGCTCCTGCCGGAACGGTTTGTTTCGGTGGTGAACCTTCCATTCCTTGGATTGTGCGTTCTGGTCCTTTACCGGCTATGCCGTTTCTCGGGTGCCGATAGATCGGCGGCGGGGTTCATCTCCTGTGGCATTACGACGATCCCTCTATTCGGGTTCTGTTCTACGGAATTGGGCGCCGACGTGGCCGGGGTCGCCTTCGTGCTCGCTGCTTTTTGGCTAGCCCTCTTCCAACCGCCGTGTGTTCCGAGCTGGTCGGTGCTGGCGGGGTCAGCCAGTGGGCTTGCTTACGGTTGCAAACCCTTGCATCTGGTAACCGCAGTACTTGTAGGGCTGTTGATCCTGTGCGGCCGTAGCCCTTCGATACGACCGCGCCTGAGCCTGCGTGCCCGACTGCTGCACGGCGTAGGCTTTGCCGCCGCTTTTCTCGCGCTTGCCGGAATATGGCTACTGCGAAACGAGGTCGAGTTGGGAAACCCGTTCTATCCAATTCCCCTGGGTGGTCTCCCGGAACTCTTGGGCTTCACACCGGCGCCGGACTGGCAATACGACTTATTTCAATCCGCTGAACTCGAGTGGGTACACGCTCCATGGCAATGGCTGATTTATCCCTGGGTCGAAGGACATAGGCTCCATCAGAACTTCAAGTTCAGCTCCGGGCTGGGACCGTTCTTCGCGGCAACGGTTCCGGTGGCTTGGATCGCCTGGAGTGCGATGCTGGTGTGGGGGCGTTGGCGCTCGCGCGAGCGTAGTGATGCCGACCGCACCACGCGAGTTCTCTACGTCTGTGGAACGGCGATCTTCTTGGCCTGGTGGGTGTCGGGTTCCCGACAGCCGAGATATGCGATGGCGGGGATTGCCGTCCTGTTGCCTCTGGCTGCGGTCTTGCTGGCCAGTTCATCCGGCTGGCTCCGCCGGGCTTACGAAATAACACTGGGGCTGGGCATCCTGTTTATGCTCGCGGTTCTCGTTTCATATATCGGTGTCGACGAGGGCTCGTTGCTCGCCTTGGGGCGACTGCCGACGAGAGCGGAGGTATTCGAATATCCGCCGCGCATCGACGCTCTACCGGCAGGCTCTGTCATCCTCGACCTGATTGAGCGCCCGGTGCATTATCAGCTCTACGGCGCCAACCTGACCAACCGCGTCATCAGTTATCCGATCGCAACTACACTGTTCCGCGAGGGCGATCAATGGAATTTACGAGCGGCGGATATCCGCCGCCTGGGTGTTACCTACGCCTACGCCCATGGTCGTCCCGGGCTCGTGCCGGGATGCGTCAATCTCGAGCAGGAGGCGCGGCTGGACGCTAATCCGTTCAACTCCATACCATTCGATCAACCACGGGTCCTCTACCGCGTCGTCGACGGTTGTCCTGCACAACAATGATGGATTTTGCGCTGCTGGTAGCCTATCCCCATGCAGGTCGCGGTCGCAGGAAGGAGAAACTTGATGGCACTTGAAGAGCGCGCGAGCGTGTGCACCTTCGATTGTCCCGACACCTGCAGCCTGACGGTCGGCGTCGATGAAGGCCATATCGTCAGGGTGCGGGGCTCCAACGCGGTACCTTATACAGCCGGCGTCATATGCAACAAGGTTGCCCGCTACACGGGCGATTTCGTGCACGGACCGCAGCGTCTGCTCCAGCCGCTGCGCCGCACCGGGCCCAAGGGCTCCGGGCAGTTCGAGCGCGTCTCGTGGGAGGCGGCTCTGGACGAGATTTATGAGCGGGTCAGTGCCGTAATCGGCCAATGGGGACCCCAGGCGGTGATGCCGTTGAATTATGCCGGGCCGCACGGCTTTCTCGCCGGCGACAGCATGTCCTTGCGTTTCTTCCACCGGCTCGGCGCCACTCAGCTCTACCGGCGGGCATTGTGCGGTGGAGTGCGCAGCGAGGCTTGGGCGGGAACCTACGGAGCTGTCCCGGGGTGCCCGCCGGAATTTGCCGAGCAGGCAAGGCTCAACGTCGTCTGGGGCAACAACGCGACCGCCACTAATCTACACCTCGTCCGGAGCATTCGTCGGGCCAAGCGGGCCGGCGGCAGGCTGGTCGTCGTCGACCCGTTGCGCACGAAAATCGCCGAGCAGGCGGATCTGCATCTGCAACTGCTGCCCGGTACCGATGTTCTGCTCGCTTGGTCCGTCGCCGCCGAGCTCGAGCGGTCAGGTTCGCTGGATGACGCCTTCATCGCTACGCACATCCTGGGCGCCGAGGATTTCATGACGCGAGCCCGGGAATGGCCCGCGGCGCGAGCGGCTGACGCGTGCGGTCTCGCGGAGAGTGACATCCTGATGTTCGCCCGCTGGCTCGCGGAGGCCGAGCCTCTCGTGCTGGCACCCGGGAACGGGCTCGAACGTGGGCGCAACGGCGGGAGCGGGATTCGCGCCGCGATCGCTTTGCCGGCATTGCTTGGCAAGCTCGGCAAGGGCAATGGCATCGTGCTCGCTGCGAGCAATGCCTTTCCCAAGACTCCGGCCCGATTGCAGCGGCCGGATCTGCTGCCGGCCGGCACTCGTACCCTCACCATCAACGATATCGGCCGCCATCTCGTCGCGGACGATATCGATCCGCCACTGCGAGCACTCTTCATCTACAACCACAATCCGATCGTCGTGCACCCCGACCAGAACCGCATGCGCCGCGGGCTCGCCCGCGAGGATGTGTTCGCTGTCGGTATCGAGCTGACGATGACCGAGAGCATGACGCACTGCGACGTGGTGCTGCCGGCGGCGACCCATTTCGAATACGCCGAGCTCTATGCTTCCTACGGGCATCACTGGCTGCAGCGCGCCGAGCCGGTGATCCCGCCGCTTGGCGAGTCTCTGTCGAACACCGAGATCTTTCGCCGCCTCGCTGCGCGCTTTGGCTTCACCGAGCCATGCTTCGAGGCCGATGACGCGGAATTGATGGATGACGCGATCGACGGGGCCGACCCACGACTTGGAGGCATTCGGCCGAGCGAAATTCCCACCGGACGCGCCCTGCAGATGGCGGGACCCGACGACAAGCCGCTTTCTCTGTTCGACAACGTCTTTCCCGCGACACCTTCGGGCAAGATCGAGCTCAGATCGGCGGCATTGGCCGAGCGCTGGGGTGCTGCGGCCGTATTGCCGGGCTGGCGCGAACGGCAAGCTGCTTATCCATTGATGCTGATTTCACCCTCTTCCGACAAGCGCATCTCTTCGACGCTCGGCGATCTGGCCGGATCGCGCGCGCTACCGCAGCTGGTGATGAACCCCGAGGACGCGGCGCGGCGCAGCCTCGCGCACGGCAATCAGGTACGGGTGTGGAACGAGCGCGGTGAAGTCCTGTTGCGCCTCGCCGTGACCGACGCCGTCCGTCCGGGTGTCGTCGCCAGCGAGAAGGGCGCGTGGCTGATGACGAGCCCGACCGGCCAGACGATCTCGGCGCTCGTTTCCGCCGATCTGAAGGCCGACCTCGCCGAGGGCGCCTGCTTTAACGACACTCCGGTCGAAGTCAGCCGCGTTATGCCCTGAGCAAGGCCGCCATCACCCGCTCGCGCGTCAACGGCAGATCGCGCAGACGTGCGCCCAGCGCGTGGGCGACGGCGTTGCCGATCGCTGCCACGGTCGGCCCCCCGCTTGCCTCGCCGACCCCAAGGCAGGGTCGGTCGGCCATCGGGTCGACCAGCTCGACGGTCACCTCGGGAACCTCACTGAACCGCAGAACCGGGTAGCTCTCCCAGTCGCGCGAGCTGATGCCGTAGGTATCGAGCCGCACGCCTTCCTTGAGCGCCCAGCTTGCGCCATGGATGATGCCGCCTTCGAGCTGGTTGATCGCGCCGTCCGGGTTGATGACCAGACCGGCATCGGCGGCACACCACACGCGAGTGAGACGCACGCTTTCGTCGACCGCGACCTCGGCGACGACCGCGGCATAGGCGGCCATGTTCTTGTAGCGGGCAAAGGCGATGCCGCGGCCGCGCCCGGTGCCGGACGGCAAACCCGCCCGCCAGCCGCTGATCCGCGCGACATGCTCGACGACCGCGCGGGCCCTGGGATCGGACAGCACCGCGAGCCGGTAGGCGACCGGGTCCCGACCCGCTCGCCCGGCCAATTCGTCCATCGATGACTCGATCGCAAAGACGTTGAGAGTGGCGCCGAGGCCGCGCAACGACGAGGTGCGCACCGGCGTCTCGGCGATCAGGTGATGGACGATGCGCTTTGCCGAGAAATCGTAGAGCGGCTCGCTATTGCGGGTGCCGGCCCCCGGCGGATATGCCCCCTCGGCAGCGTGCGGGTGCGGCGGCGGGTCGGGCAGGGCCTCGGCCGCCAGCAGATTGCCGCCACCCCCCGGCCGGCTCGTATGCCGCCCGCTCCAGATCTCGGTCGTCCAGTCGGCGGGGCTTCCCGAGGCGTCAACCGCGGCCTGCGCCGTCACCACCATTGCCGGGCTGACCGGCTCGAAGCCGAATTCCTCCTCGCGCCGCCAGCGCACGCGGACCGGTCTCCCCGACCGGTGAAAGGCGATAACTGCCGCGTCGGTTGCGGCGTCATCGGCGCCGTTGTGGCCATAGCAGCCCGGTCCCTGCACATGCTTGACCGAGATCGCCGCCGGATCGAGCTTCAACGTCCGGGCTAGCGCGTCGCGCAACGGATAGACTCCTTGTGAATGGGTCCACACCTGCAGCTTTCCGTCGCGGTAGAGAGCAAGCCCACAGGAAGGTGCCACCGAGGCGTGGGCGATGTGCATCCGCGTATAGGTCGCCTCATATCTGGTCGTCCCTGGAGGCGGCTCGGAAGTCTGAGGCGGTCCGATGGTTCGGTCGGTCGAGGGCTGCTGTAAGAGCCAGCGCGCCTCTTCCTGGTACGGATTAATCGGATCCACACCGTCCCAGGCGACATGATTGGGTGCGACGGCGGCGACAGCCTCGACGATCGTTTCATCGGCACTAAGAACGGCGAGGAAGTTGCCGTGGCGGACGATCTCGATCGGCCCCTTCGCAGCGAGCCGCAGCGCGGCTTCGTCGACCTTGGCGATTGTCGCACCGCGGCGTGGCTGGCGAACGACGCGCGCATGCACCATACCGTCGACAACCATATCGTGGATGAAAGCCGGGCGGCCGAACACCTTTGCGGCAAGGTCGACGCGCGGCGCGTTGCGGCCAACAAAGCTGTAGTCCGCGACGCGCTTGGTGGGCGGGCGGCCGGTCGCCTCGCGTCGGAGGTTCACGAAGTCAGCAAGAGACCAATAGTCGTGGCCGGTCGGCTCACCTCGATGGATGACGGCGCCGTCGCTCACCGCCAGCTCGGCGCGCGAATAGCCGTGCGAAGCCGCGGCATGGTCAAGAAACAGCGCTCGCACCTCGGCGCACGCCATGCGTAAGGCGACGCCGCCAAATTGGATCGACTGGCTGCCCGCGGTGTAGCCCTCGTTGGGGGTCAGCTCGGTGTCCCCGGTCTCCAACCGGATGCGCTCGGGCGCAACATCGAGCTCCTCGGCAGCGATCTGCAGCATCGCGGTCAGCACCCCCTGGCCGATCTCGACCCGGCCGGTCGAGACCCTGACACGGCCGGGCGACGGAAATCCGACCCACTGGTCGAGGCGCGGGTTGGCCGTGAGCAACGGCGGCAAGGTCAGAGTGTTCATCGGGCAACTCCTCCGCGCAGCATGCGGGCGGCGCGTTCGACAGCGCGCAGGATGCGGACATGGCTGCCGCAGCGGCAGATGTTGTCGTCGAGTGCTTTGGCGATCTCTGCGCGCGACGGTGACAGGTTATGGTCGAGCAATGCCTTGGCCGAGATCAGGATGCCCGACAGGCAATAGCCGCATTGGCCCGCCTGCTCGTCGAGAAAGGCCTGCTGCAGCGGATGCGGCCGGTCGGGTGTGCCCAATCCCTCTACCGTGGTGATCGCCGTGCCCGCCACCGTCGACAGCGGTTTGCCGCAGGATTTTTCGGGTCGGCCATCGATCAGCACCATGCAGCAGCCGCATTGTTCTTGGCCGCAACCGAATTTTGTGCCCATCAGGCCGAGGCGATTGCGCAGGATGTCGAGTAATGGCACGCCGCCGTCGGCGGTAACGCTGACGACGCTACCATTCACGGTCAAAGAGGTTGGTTGCATCGGTATCTTCGACAAAGGTTCGATTCTATAGTGCTCGCACAAGATCCCCGAGGGAGGCAATGTCCATTGATGTGGCCGACTGGCTGCGCGGGCTCGGGCTCGGTCTCGGGCAATACGCGCCGGCCTTCGCGGCTAACGACGTCGACGGCGAGGTTCTGCCCGAGCTGACGGCTGACGACGTGACCGGACTCGGCATCACGTCGATCGGGCATCGTCGCAAATTGCTGGCGGCGATCGCTGGTCTTCGTGATGGAGCACCAAAGCCCGTCAGCGAAACCGCACCCACCGCGGCTCCCGAGGTCTCCGGCGAGGCCGAGCGGCGGCAGCTGACCGTCATGTCCTGCGATCTGGTCGGCTCCACGCCGCTGGCGGTGCGCTACGACCCGGAGGACCTGCGCGAGGTGATGGGCGCCTATCACCGCTGCGTTACCGATACAGTCGGCCGCTTCGCCGGCTTTGTCGCGAAATATATGGGCGACGGCGTGCTGATCTATTTCGGCTACCCGGAGGCGCACGAGGACGACGCCGAGCGCGCGGTTCGGGCCGGGCTCGCCGTCATCGACGCGGTCGGCAAGCTCGCGACGCCGGAGCCGTTGAATGTGCGGCTCGGCATCGCCAGCGGCCTCGTCGTGGTCGGCGATTTGATCGGCGCGGGGGGCGCAAGAGCGCGGGGTCGTCGGCGAGACGCCGAACCTCGCCGCCCGGCTGCAGACGCTGGCTCAACCCGGCACGCTCGTCATTGCTGAAAGCACGCGGCGGCAGATCGGCAGCCTGTTCGAGGTCGAAGATCTCGGACTGCAGCCGCTCGCCGGTTTTGCCGAGCCGCAGCACGCCTGGCGCGTCGTCGGCGAGAGCAGCGTGTTGAGCCGTTTCGAGGCATTACGCTCGGAGGCGACACCGCTCGTCGGGCGGGACGAAGAGCTCGCCCTACTAATGCGGCGCTGGAAGCAGGCAAAGACCGGCGAAGGGCGGGTGGTGCTGCTTTCGGGGGAGCCGGGGATCGGCAAATCGCGTCTGACCGCGGCACTGTCGCAGAGCATCGAGACCGAGCCGTACACGCGGCTGCGTTATTTCTGCTCGCCCTACCATCAGGACAGCGCGCTCTACCCGTTCATCGTCCAGCTCGAGCGCGCCGCCGGCTTCGCGCGTGATGAGACGGTCGAGCAGAAACTCGACAAGCTGCGAGAATTGCTCGCCCCCGGTGCGCGCGGCGAGGATGAGATCGAATTACTGGCGGAGCTGCTGTCACTGCCGAACTCCGCCGTCCAGCTCAACCTCAGTCCGCAACGCAAACACGAGAAGCTGTTCGAAGCGCTTCTGCACCAGCTCGAGGCACTTGCGCGCGCCCGGCCGGTGCTGATCGTCTTCGAGGACGCGCATTGGATCGACCCCAGCTCGCGCGAATTGCTCGACCTGATGATCGATCGGGTCGCGCACCTTCCTGTCCTGCTCGTTGCCACCTTCCGCCCCGAGTTACAGCATGGCTGGTCCGGTCAGCCGCAGGTGACCGCGATGGCGCTGAGCCGGCTCGGCGGACGCGACGGCGCCGCGCTGGTCGAGCGGCTCGCCGGCAATGCCGGTCTCCCACGGGAGATCGTCGAAGAGATCGTTGAGCGCGCCGACGGCGTGCCGCTCTTCGTCGAAGAGTTGACAAAAGCGGTGCTCGAAACCCGCGACCACGACGGCCGTGTCGCCGCGGTGCTGGCGGCAAGCGCGATCCCCGCCAGCTTGCATGCATCGCTGATTGCCCGCCTCGATCGGCTTGGACCAATCGCCAAGGAAGTCGCGCAAATCGGCGCCCTGATTGGCCGCGAGTTCAGCTACGATCTGATCGAACCAGTGGCGCGGCGACCCACCGCAGAGCTGCAACTGGCGCTTGATCGGCTCGTCAAAGCCGAGCTGCTGTTTTGTCGCGGGGCGCCGCCGCAGTCTTCCTATCTTTTTAAACACGCCCTGGTGCGAGACGCCGCGGACAGCACTTTGCTTCGCGGCTCTCGGCGGACATGGCACCGCCAGATTGCCGAGACCCTCGAGACAAAGTTTCATGTGACGATCGAGACCCAGCCAGAGATTTTGGCGCTCCATTACGCCAAGGCCGGCGAAGCCATGAAGGCAGCCAAATATTGGCTGGATGCCGGTCGGCGAGCTGCGCAGCGCTCGGCCAATATCGAGGCGATCGCGCATTTCAAGAACGGGATCGAAGTTTTACAGAGCTCGGCCGAAACGCCCGAGCGCTATCGCCAGGAAGTCGCCCTGCAGCTGGCTCTCGGCCCCGCATTGATCGCGACGCGCGGCTGGAGCGCACCGGAGGCAGAAGGCGTATATCGGCGCGCCCGACATCTCTGCGAACGGTTGGGGGATGATCGCCAACGGTTCGACGCCGCCTGGGGGTCATGGCTGGTTTGCGCCGGGGATAACGCGTGGGAGGCTGCCGGTGAGCTGGTGGATGATCTTTTTCGTGTTGCCGAACGGCTCGATGACCCCGCCTTTCGTCTGCAGGCGCATCACGCAGGCTGGGGAACCGCCACACCTCTCGGTGAATTCTCGACGGCGCGCGACCACGTGCGGCACGGCTTGGCTTTACACGACCCGAAGCTGCACCGCGCACATGCGCTGATTTACGGCGGGCATGACCCGAAAGTGTGCGCCAAGGGTTATGGGGCCCTGTCTCTTTGGCATCTCGGGTACCCGGATCAAGCCGCGAACAGCGCCGACGAAGCCGTCGCCCTCGGCGAAGCTCTGTCACATCACCCGAGCTTGGCCCACGCGCTGTATTGGGCTGCACTCGTTCATCAGCTGCGTCGGGATCCGCAGACGGTTTGGGAGTATGCCGGGCGATTGAGAGCGCTCGGCACCGAACACAAGCTGGCGCTTTACACGGCGATAGGCAGCATAATGCGCGGCTGGGCGCTCTGTTGCCAGGGTCGACCGGAGCTCGGTCTTGCAGAAGTGCGCAGCGGCGTCGAGGCCTACGCCGCGCTCAAGGTCAGGCTTTTTTCACCCTATTTCACAGCGATCTTGGGAGAGGCGTATTACCGCGCCCGCGAGATCGAGCCCGCATTGGCAGCGGTCGAGCACGCGATGCACCTCTCGGATCGACGCGGCGAGCGCTGGTTCCAATCGGGCCTTCTGAATTTGAAAGGCCAAATATTGATGTCCTCGACGGCTGACCGTTGGGCGAATGCCGAGGACTGCTTCCGCGAGGCATTGGGGGTAGCTCGCCGACAAGAGGCGAAATCGCTCGAGTTGCGCGCCGCAACGAGCCTCGCCCCGCTGTGGGATGACCAGGGCCGGCGCGCCGAGGCGCGCGAGCTGCTGGCGCCCGTCTATGGCTGGTTCACCGAGGGCTTCGACACCGCCGATCTGAAAGACGCGAAGGCCCTTCTCGCCGAGCTCGGGTGAGCGGTCGCCGCGGTCGCCTGCCGCGTGCCGGTTTTCTCAGGCCTCGGCCCGGCGGTGCGTCGTCATTGCATGCGAGTGATCGTGCTGAGCATAATGCTGGCGCAGCAGATCCTTGCCGTAATCGTTGCCGTTGGGCGTGCGCACCACGGTGTGGACGTGGTCGCGCGAGGGTGTGTCGTTATCGTAGACGATCCCTGATTGGTGATCGAACTCGATGAGGATGACCGGGCTCAGGATGCGATAGTAGAACGGGCTTGTATCGTCGAACGGTCCGAGCCAGGCGAGATGTGTCTCGCTCAGGCAGCGCTTCGCCTCGGCGTAGCGGATTTCGGCGTGGCCCGGCCGAATGCGGCCGGTATAGGTCCCGAGCAGCGCCTCGAGGCGCTCGCGGCCCTCCGGCGTCAGCTCGCCATAGCGAATCCCGGCGGGATTGATCCGCCGGTTGTCGTTAAACGCGGCCGTCAACAATTCCGAGGGGAGATCCTTCCCAATGGTCGCGCGCTGCCGCTCGCCGGCCGAAAGCGAACGCATCAGGGCAAAGCCCTGTTCCTCCTCCGTGGCGAAGACGCGCGTCCCAGCATATTTGCCAAAGCGCGCGAGCACGGGCTCTGAGCCCATGAAGTTGGGCGTCAGCACAAGCTGATCGCCCAGCACGAAGCAATTGACGTTGAGGTGGTGGCCGTCGATCTGCCAGCCCCAAGGCTCGCCCGGCGAGGGGATGCCAAACACGCTGACCCAATAGAACCACTCGCTGTATTCCTCGGGCTTGCCGGTGATCTCAAGGGCGTGCTCGTTGAGCTTCATGACGTCCCTAGCGGATCGGTACCCCGAGGCGCTCATGCTTTCCCGCAACAGAGCGAGCGCGGCCTCGCGCTGATCGCTGCCGAGATCAGCGAGGCAGACGCCGTGGCGCATCAGCCAGGGATGGATATTTGACCATTTCCGCCAGGCCTCGTCGCCGATCGCGAAACATGCCGCCTTGCGCTGCTCCGTCGTGAGTGCCGCGAGGAAGGACCGCGCGGCCTCCAAGACGGGGCCCAGCGAGATTCCGGTCTGTTCGACCGCGAAGAGCCCCGGCGCGGCCTCACCGTCGCTGGTGACGCCGCAGAACGGCTCGGCAAGTCCCGCAAGCCCACGATCGAGCATAGGTTTCAGGCGCGGCGGCAAATCGAACGGCCGGACCGCGCGCGTGGGTGGCCGTTCTCGCAAGCCGAAGCGCGCGGACTCTCCTGCCATGCTCGGGCCTTCCTGACGATCGTCGTGGTGATCTAATCGAGCGGCGATGTGACGACAAGGGTCACGGCCTGCCAGGCTCGCCCGCCTCGCCCTCGTGTCGCCAAAATCATCGCGTATCATGCGTTGGATGGAAGGCTGCGGCCGCCTCAAGCGACGATCCGCTCCGCCCTCCCCCGCTGTCGGGACGCACTCGTCAAAACATTGTCAAAGCTTCCCTGCCAGGGTGTCCCGGAAACGCCCAGGTCGGATCATAACAAACTGATAATATGAAGGTTTTTGGTTATCCGGCCGGCCGAAATCAATTTTTTCCCGCGTTTTCCCTGTCCGGCAGGGAAAAAGCGGGGGTTCTGGCGGCATCGGCGGACCTGTTAAACGGGGTACAAACGCCGTAGGTCATGACGGGAGGGTGACGGCGCCGGCGGCGAGCGGCTCGTAATAATTCGTCGGGAACCCGGCGGCAGCGCGCGCTTCGCTGTTGAAGGGCGGCTTTAACTCACCCTTGAAAAATCGCCGAACGCGCTCCTGAAAGACCGCCTCCGGGCTCAGTCCGTGTTCCTGACAGAGCCGGTCGAACCAACGCAACCCGATGGCGACGTGACCGATCTCATCGCGATAGATCTGGAGCAGGATCGCGGCACTCTTGCCATCGCCGACCCGCTCGAGCCGCGCCGCCATTTCCGGGGTCACATCGAGCCCGCGCGCCTCCAGCACGAGCGGCACGACAGCGAGACGCGCGAGCAGATCCTGGGCGGTCGCGGCGGCAGCTTCCCACAGCCCGTTGTGCGCCGGTAAATCGCCGTAGCCGGCTCCGAGTTCAGCCAGCCGGCCCGCCAGCAGCTCGAAGTGGCAGGCCTCTTCGGCGGCGACATTGACCCAGTCGTCGAAAAACTCGCGCGGCAGTCCCGCGGCCGCGAACCGGGCGACGAGATCCCAGCCGAGGTCGATCGCGTTGAGCTCGATATGGGCGAGGGCATGAAGGAGCGCGATACGGCCGGCCTGCGAACCGAACGACCGGCGTTTCGCCATCTCCTTAGGCGGGCGGAGCAACGGGCGTTCGGGCCTGGCCGGACGCGGCGGCGGTGCCGCTCGGCCGAGTTCCAAAGCGCCTTCACGCCATGCCGCTGCGAGTGCCCGACTGGCCGCCGCCTTGGCGGCCGGCTCGGCGGTGGCCAGGATCGCGGCGGCCTCGCCGGTCAGGGTCTTGCAGAGCGTCGTCGTCAGAGGGCGCGCGCCGCTTTCAGCACCTCGGCAACGTGACCCGGCACCTTGACCTTGTGCCAGACGCCGCGCACCACTCCCTTCCCGTCGATCAGAAAGGTGGCCCGCTCGATACCCATGTATTTGCGGCCATACATGCTCTTCTCGAGCCACACACCATACTTCTCGCATACCTCGCCACCGACGTCGGAGGCGAGGATGAACGGCAGGCCGTGCTTTTTCTTGAATTTGTCGTGCGAGGCGACCGAATCCTTCGATATGCCGATCACCACCGCACCGGTCCCGCCATAGTCGGGGAACGCATCGCGGAACCCGCAGGCCTCAGCCGTGCAGCCCGAGGTGTCGTCCTTGGGATAGAAATAGAGCACCACCTTCTTGCCGTTGAGCTTGGACAGCGCGACATTGCCGGCGCCGTCGGTAGGCAAGGTAAAATCGGGGGCTTTGTCGCCGAGCTCGACGCTCATCTTGCACTGTCTCCTGTGTATTCCGCCATCGCTTGCGCGGCGCGTCGAGCCGGTGCCTCGATCAACCGCCGGTACCAGCCGCGAACGCGTTCGGTCGCGGCGGTGATATCCGCGTCCAGCCGAGCGAAGTCAACCACCCCGGCGCAGCGTGCCAACGTGGCGGCGTCGGCCTCGGAGAAGACTTGCTCTTCCAACACTCCCCCGTGCAGCAAGGTCAACAATACCTGCACGTTGCGCAACAACACGAGGGCGCCAAGCAGCTCGCGCCGCGCTTTCGGTGGCAGCGCCCCCGCCTCGCCGAGTGCCCAGAGGGCTTCCTCGGCCCCGCGACCGAGTAGCTGCGGAGCGGAGGCAGCCTCTCGCAGCATCAGGTATTGCACGATGAATTCGAGGTCGAGCAGCCCGCCGCGCCGGTTCTTCAGGTCCCAGGCGGAGGGCCGTGGGTTCTCGTGGGCGATGCGCCGCCGCATGTCGGCGACATCGAATAGTAGGCGCGCAGGGTCGCGCTTCGATGCGAGGACCGAGCCGACCGCAGCGGCAATCCGCGTTTGCAACGTCGCCTCGCCTGCAACCGGCCGCGCCCGGGTCAGCGCCATGTGTTCCCAGGTCCACGCGGATTCGCGCTGGTAGCGGGCGAAGCCGGCGAGACTCGACGCGATCGGTCCCGAGGCGCCCGAAGGTCGCAATCGCATATCGACCTCGTAGAGCCGGCCCTCTGCTGTCGGCGCGGTAATCGCGCCGATCAGCCGCTGGCTCAGGCGGGCATAATAGCTGGCGACCGGGAGTGGGTGCGACCCATTGGACATTTCGCTGCCGGGCGGGACTTCGTAGATCAGGATCAGATCGAGATCGGAGGCTGGGGTCATCTCGCGGCTGCCGAGCCGACCCATCCCGATCACCGCGAACATGCCGCCCGGCACCTGCCCGTGACGCCGTGCAAATTCTGTCTCCACCGCCGGGAGGAGGGCCGCGAGTGCAGTTTCGGCGATATCGGCCAGGGTCTCGCCCGCCCGCCTGCCATCGAGCGCACGGCGCAACAGCTGGACTCCGACCTGAAACCGCCGCTCGCCAGCCCAGCGCCGCAACGCGTCGAGCGTATCCTCGTAATCGCGGGCCCCGGCGAGCACTTGGTCGAGATCGGCCGCAAGTACGCCATGGTCTGGCAGTGGTGCAAAAAAACCCTCGGTCAACACCGCGTCGAGAAGTGCGGGACGGTGTGCCAGCTGCTCGGCCAGACGCGGCGCACCAGCCATGATCTCGGCAACCAGCTCCAGCAATCCGGGATTGGCATGAAACAGCGAGAAGAACTGGACGCCGGCGGGCAGGCGCGACAGAAACCGGTCGAACCGCAAGAGCGCTGTATCGGGATGAGGTGTCGCACCAAAGATGCGTAGGAGCTCCGGGATGAGCTCGGTCAGGATTTCGCGCGCCCGCTGGCTACGCGTTGCCCGTAGTCTGCCGTGATGCCAGCCGCGCACCAATGCAGAAACCGCGGGCGGCTTGGCGAAGCCAAGTCGAGAAAGCGTGCGTAAAGTTTCAGGATCGTCCTCCACTCCGGTGAAGACGAGATTGCCGGGACCGGCGAGGCTCGGCGCCTGCTCGAAGAGCTCAGCGTAGTGCCTCTCGACCGAGGTGAGATGGCTGAGCAGATCGGTGATAAACCCCTCCGTCCGCGGATAACCGAGAAAAACGCCGATCCGTGCGATCCCGGCGCGGTCGGGCGGAAGCTCATGCGTCTGCGCATCATCGACCATCTGCAAGCGGTGCTCGAGACGTCTCAGGAACCGATAATCGTCGATCAGATTGGTGGCCGTCGCAGGGTCAATTAGGTTGGCATCGGCGAGACGGCGCAGTGCCTCGCAGGTCGAACCGGTCCGCAGCTCGCGCAACCGGCCGCCCCAGATTAATTGTTGGGTCTGCGTGAAGAATTCGATTTCGCGGATGCCGCCGCGACCGGTTTTGATGTCGTGGCCCTCGACGGCGATTCGTCCGCCGCCGCGATGGACGTTGATTTGACGTTTGATCGAGTGGATGTCTTGAATCGCGGCGAAATCGAGGCTCTTTCGCCAGATAAAAGGCTCCAGCTCGCGCAGAAAACGCTGTCCGGCCACCCTGTCGCCGGCCACAGTACGAGCTTTGATTAGTGCTGCCCGTTCCCAATTTTGGCCGACGCTCTCATAGTAGGCGAGTGCCGCTGCTACCGACAACGTCAGCGGGGTGGACGCCGGGTCGGGACGGAGTCGCAGATCTGTGCGAAAGACGTAGCCGTCCCCCGTTCGCTCGTCGAGAATGCGCCCGAGGTCGCGCCCCATGCGAACAAAGAAGGATTGAATGCCATCACGCGTGCTAACTCGGGCCCGCGTCGGGTCGTAAAGAAGGATTAGGTCGATATCGCTCGAATAATTGAGCTCGTATCCGCCGAGCTTACCCATGCCGAGGACGATAAGGCCGCTGTCAAGCTCCGGCTCGTCTATCGAGGCAAGGGCGATAGAGTTCCTGTCGGCCGCCTGACGCAGCAGATGCCGCAGCGCGGCCCCGAGTGCAGCCTCGGCAAACCGGGTCAGGGCGCGGGTCTGCTGCTCGAGCGACCATGCGCCGACCAGTTCCGCTACGGCGGCTGCAAGCGCGACCTGGCGTTTGGCGACCCGCAAGCGCTGCATCAAAGCCGCCGTATCTTCGCCAAGATCTGTGGGCAGTTCGATGGCGGCCGCAATCTCGGCGAAGAGGGGATCGGCGCCTTCCTCGACAAGGCGGGTCAAGAATGCCCACTCCTTGACCGCGACGTCGCTCAAAAACGGACTGTTGCCGAAGATCGACGCCAGCAGGCGTTTGCCGCGAGGGGTTGCGCTCCATCGGGCCGCTGCATCAACCGCCGGATCGCCTCGGGTGACCGGGAGGGCCTCGCGCCAAGCCTCGAGCCCGAGGGTAAGACGGCGTGCATCGCCTGGTTCGGGCAGCCCTTCACCATCGGGGGAGAGGTGAGATAAGAGCTTCATGCCGCATGCCTATCCCGAGCGGGGACCCTGACCGGCAAGAGGTCTTGGGTCAAGACGAGTTCGCGACACGGTCAGCTACCGGAGGACAGGGCGCGGAGCCCGATGAGCCGGTACGCAAGCGCCGCGGCCCGGCGACCGTGCGGATGCGGCGCGGGGTGCACCAACTTCTCGTACGGTTCGGCTCCGTAGCAGCGGCGCTGATCCTGATAATCGGGTTCAGCCTCTGGCGCCTGATGCAAGGCCCCATCGAGCTTGATGGGCTGACCCCCTACGTCGAGAAAGCTCTCAACCGGTCCACAGACGGACTCCACATCGACATATCGGGACTGCGTTTCGCCATCGACCGCTACACCCACCAACTCGATCTGCTGCTCCAAGGAGTCCACCTGTCGCGCCCAGATGGCGAGCCGGTCGCCGCCTTTTCCGAGATGTCGGCAAGTTTCAGCCTCAGTTCGCTGTTGCGCGGTAACCTCGCGCCGACCCGCCTTGTCATTGAGCATCCGGTCTTGCGTTTTATTCGCGATCAGCAGGGCAAGATCGGAATCCGTTTTGGCGACCAAAATTCGGCCGAACTGAGTCTCGGGCCGGAGATCTTCGAGCAAGTAGTCGGTGCACCGATGCAGCAGGCGTCGTTTGGGTTGACGCAGCGAATTGTGGTCAGGGACGCCACCCTTATCCTCGACGACGAGCGAACCGGGCGCCAGTGGGAGGCGGACCACGTCGATGCCGCCGTGGATTGCGGCGCCGAGGGCCTTGCGGGTGATTTTTCGATGGCGCTTCCTGTTGGCGCTCGAGCGTCGGACCTCCACGCGAAATTTCGGTATTCTTCCTCCAATAGGACGCTCGATCTGGCTCTGGAGGTAGGCACCGTCGAACCTGCTGCCCTTGCCGCGCTCGCCCCCGAGCTGGCTCCCCTGGCGGCGGTCAATTTTCCGGTCTCCGGAACACTCGAGACGCGATTAGAACTCGCCCGGCTGACGACCGAGGGGGTGCGCCTTGATCTCGGCTTTGGCGCCGGATCGTTCAAAAGCGAGCTGCTGGCAGGCGGTGAGCTCGCGCTACGCCAGGGCGAGCTGCACGCCGTCTATGCTCCCGAAATCGGTCAACTTCGACTGGCCAAGCTCGATCTCGATCTCGGCGGCGGTTCGGTTCTTACCATCAAGGGGAGCCTTGAAGCGGTCACTCCGGGATTGATCACGGGAACCGATCCACCCCTCCATCTCCCCGGCGAGCTTGGCATCGTGCTCTCCGACGTGCCAGTCGCGAAGTTCGCAACCCTGTGGCCGCCCACTCTAAGTCGCGGGGGGCGTCGTTGGGTGCTGGCCAATGTCCATGACGGCGTTCTCGATCGGGCTGCCGTCCAACTCGATCTTGAGGTCGATCCCGCCACTCGTTCGGCCAAGGTCGTCTCGGCCCGCGGCTCGATGCGTTACCACGATCTGACGATCAACTACTTTGGCGGACTCTCCCCGGTGCGAAAGGTGAGCGGCACCGCCACGCTCGCAGACAAGCGGCTCGAGTTCAGGCCAACCGGCGGAAGCGTGAGGTCGGTCCAGGTTACGAGCGGATCGCTCGACATCAGCAACCTCGGAGCGCCGGTGGAGTGGCAGACGATCGATCTCACCCTGTCCGGGCCGATCCGAGAGGTGCTCGAGGTTATCGATGTCAAACCGCTACGGTACGCTCACGGCATCGGAGTCGATCCTGCGCGTGTCGCGGGGCGAACGGAGTTCAACCTCCATTTCAGGTTTCCGCTGCTCCGCAGTCTGAAATTCGACGAAATAGAGTATGCCGTTAAGGCGAGCATGACCGACGCCGCGATAGCCAAGGCAGCGATGGATCGCGACCTGAGTAACGGCAACTTCGTGCTCGAGATCAGCCGGCCCGGGGTCCATCTCCAGGGAAATGCGCGTTTCGACAACATTCCGATGAGCATAGATGGCGGCGTGTTCTTTAAACCCAAGGACGGTGCCCGCGCTCGATACCGCGTCGCATTAACTCTAGATGACGAGCAGCGGCGGCAGCTCGCCTTCGACTATTTGCCGGACCGGGTCACCGGACCGATCGGGATCGACGTGACGTATTCGGCATTCGATTCGGGCCGTGCTGAGGCCGATGCCCGGCTCGACCTCCACGCAGCGAGCCTCTCCGTTTCAGAGGCCGGTTGGAATAAAGCGCCCGATGTTCCAGGCACCGGGAAACTCATACTCGATCTCGCGAACGAGCAGATCACGCGGCTGCGTGAGATTGAGGTGAAGGCCGCAGGGCTCGATGGGAAATTTTCGCTCGTGCTCACGCCAGACAGAGAACACGTCCAGCGCGTGGACATCGAGCGGCTCGTGATCGGCGATGACGACATCGCTGGTCACGTTGCTCGCCGACCGGAGGGCGGCTGGCACGTCGAACTTCACGGGCCAAAGCTCGATCTGACCCATTGGTTGAATGACTCAGGCAACGACAGTTTATCGCAGCATTCCGCCGCGGACCCGCCACTGTTGATCGATGCCCGCTTCGGCCGTTTGACCCTGGGGCCACGCCGACAACTTCGCGACTTATCGGCGGAGCTTTTCCGCGAAGGCGACAATTGGCAGAACGCACGGATCGATGCGCGTTTTGTCAATGGCCATGAGCTCTCCTTGCGGTTCGGCAGCGAAGCGGGAAAGCGAGGCCTCAGCTTCCTCTCTGACGATCTCGGCTCGACGCTGAGCCTTCTCGACGTCACTGACAATATCGTCGGCGGGCGGATAGCCGTCACCGGTCAGGTCTCGGACGCGGCAGGCAAACGCGTCCTACGCGGGCATGTCGACGGCGACAATTACAACCTGATCCGCGCGCCGGCGCTCGCCAAGGTTTTATCGCTTACCTCGCTGGATGCGATCGGCAGCATGCTCGCCGGATCGGGCATCCCCTTCACCACTCTACGCAGCGACTTTGCCTACAGCGAGAACCACTTGGTTCTCGAAAACCTCCTTGCCTATGGCGGTGCGATCGGTGTGACCGCTAACGGCATGCTCGAATTGGGCCCACACAGGCTCGATATCCGGGGGACAGTCGTCCCCGCCTATACCCTCAACTCGATCATCGGCAACATCCCAGTACTCGGCTCATTGCTGCTCGGTGGCGAAGGACAGGGCTTGTTCGCCGCGAACTATCGGGCCACTGGATCAGCCGCCGATCCTGAGATCTCGGTCAATCCACTGAGCGCGCTCACTCCGGGCTTCCTTCGCCGGCTGCTCCAACCCAACTTCGGTAGCCCACCACAAGTCCCGGAGTGGCCCGGAGCGCAGTAACTCAGACTGGGCGCACCAGCGCGCGCCGCTTTCGACCGGCGGTCAGCTTGATATACCCGTTAGGATCGAGATCGGCGAGCGTGACAGGTTCTGTCTCGCTCTTGATCGGGCGATCATTGACCCGGGCACCGCCGCCGCGAATCAGCCGCCGCGCCTCACCTTTGGAAGAAGCGAGCTTGGCGCCCGCAAACATCTCGAACGCCGCGATGCCGCGCGCCAATTCGTCTCGCGGCACGGCGACTGTTGGTAATTCGGGGGCGAAGCCCCCGACCTCAAAGGCGGCACGTGCGCTCTCTGCGGCTGCGATGGCGGCTTGCTTGCCGTGACACAATACAGTCGCTTCGGTCGCCAGGACCTTCTTTGCTTCGTTGATCTCACTGCCCTCGAGCCGCTCGATCCGGCTGATCTCGTCGATCGGCAGTTCGGTGAAAAGGCGTAGGAACCGGCCGACATCGGCATCCTCGGTATTACGCCAGAATTGCCAGTACTCGTAGGGCGACAGCCTCTCAGCGTTGAGCCACACGGCGCCCCCGACGCTCTTACCCATCTTTGCGCCAGAGGCGGTCGCGATCAGCGGCGTCGTCAGGCCGAATAGGGTACGGCGGTCGCTCCGTCGGCCGAGCTCGACGCCCCCGACGATATTGCCCCACTGGTCGGAACCGCCGATCTGCAGGTCGCAGCCGAAGCGCCGCGCCAGCTCGAGAAAGTCGTAGGCCTGCAAGATCGGATAGTTGAATTCAAGAAAGCTGAGCGGTTGATCGCGCTCGAGCCGCAGTCGTACGCTATCCTGGGTCAGCATCCGGTTGACCGAGAAATGACGCCCGATATCGCGCAGCAGCGGTATGTAGCGGAGATCGTCGAGCCAATCGGCATTGTTGACCATTATTGCATCCCCCGGCCCATCACCGAACTCGATGAATTTGGCGAAGGCGGTGCGGATTCCCGTCATGTTGCGCGCGATCTCGGCGTCGTCGAGCAGTCGCCGCGCTTCGTCTTTGCCGGAGGGATCGCCGATCCTTGTGGTGCCACCCCCCATCAACACGATCGGCTTGTGTCCGCATTTCTGGAACAGCCGTAGCAGCATAATGCCGACCAGGCTGCCGACGTGCAGGCTGTCTGCCGTGCAGTCGTAGCCGATATAACCAGTGATGCGCCCACTGTGGAGCCGTTGATCGAGCGTCTCGAAATCGGTGCACTGATGGATAAAGCCGCGTTCGATCGCGGTCGAGAGAAACATTGAGCGAGGTGTCGACATGGCTGCGTCATCTAACATAAGCACCGAGACAGGGCCACAACACTCTCCACGACTGTGGCGCGCGCTGGGCTTGATGAGCGGCACCTCGCTCGATGGGATCGACGTTGCGATAATCGAGACTGATGGCGAAGAGCGGGTGGTTCCCGGCCCTTCGCTGACGATCCCGTACCAGGACGGGTTTCGCGAAAGACTGCGATCGGTTCTTGGCGGCCTCGGCCCGGTCGCCGAGGTTGAAGACGAGCTCACCCGGCATCATGCCGATGCGGTCGAACAATTTGTCAGACGCCACCCCGGAACGCGTATCGACATCGTTGGCTTGCACGGCCACACAATCCTGCATCGCCCGGCCGAGGGGCGTAGTTGGCAGTTGGGCAACGGCGCGCTGCTGGCGCAGCTCTTAGGACTCGATGTCGTCGCCGATTTCCGCTCGGCCGACGTGGCCGCAGGCGGCCAGGGAGCACCGCTCGCTCCGCTGTACCATGCCGCTATTGCCGCGGCGCTCCCAAAACCACTCGCAATCCTCAACATCGGCGGGGTCGCAAATGTCACGTGGATCGGCAAGAGGGCGGAAATTCTTGCCTTCGACACCGGGCCCGGCACCGCGCTGATTGACGATTGGGTGCGTCGGCACACCGGAGCAGGGGCGGATATCGACGGTACCGCCGCCCGCGCCGGTCGTGCCTCGGCTGCCCATCTCGCGCGATTTCTCGCGTCCCCTTTCTTTGAACGCCCGCCACCAAAATCGCTTGATCGGGACGATTTCCGCGAAATGGCGCCCGAGGGCCTTTCGTTCGAGGACGGTGCCGCTACCCTGACTGAGATGGCCGCCGCGGCGGTTGCAGCAGCGACTCGCTATTTCCCAGTACCTCCGCGCAAATGGCTGGTATGTGGTGGTGGGAGGCGCAACCCGGTGCTCATGGAGGCGCTCGGCCGGAGTCTCGGCGCGGCAGTGTGCCCAGTGGAAGCGGTCGACTGGGACGGCGATGCGGTAGAGGCGCACGCCTTTGCCTATCTCGCGGCCCGCTCGGCGCGAGGTCTGCCGCTTTCTCTGCCCTCGACGACCGGTGTTTCCCGGCCGATGCCGGGGGGGCGTCTGTTCGCCGGCTCCGGCTGAAACCCTCAGTGTTCAGTGGGTGACGAGACGGCGCTCAACGGCAGCGGCCTTGATTGCCTTTTGCAGCTTTTCGAACGCACGAACTTCGATCTGACGCACCCGCTCGCGTGAGATGCCGTATTGTTGCGACAGTTCCTCGAGGGTAGTCGGGTTGTCGCGCAGCCGCCGCTCGGTCAAGATGTGGCGCTCGCGGTCGTTCAGGTGGGTCATCGCCTTTTCGAGTAGATCGCGGCGCAGTCCGAGTTCCTGACGTTCACCGAGCCGGGTCTCCTGGCTCTCGCTTTCATCGACCAGCCAATCCTGCCACTCGCCCTCGCTGTCGCTCCTCAGCGGCGCATTGAGCGAATGGTCGGGGCTCGCCAATCGGCGGTTCATGCTGATGACATCGGCCTCGGGGACATCGAGCTCTGTGGCGATCTTCTTCAAATTCTCGGGTGAGAGATCGCCCTCCTCCATTGCCTGCAGCTGCCCCTTCAGCTTGCGCAGATTGAAAAAGAGCTTTTTCTGCGCCGCTGTGGTGCCCATTTTCACTAGCGACCAGGAGTGCAAGATATATTCCTGGATCGCGGCGCGAATCCACCACATGGCATATGTCGCGAGACGGAAGCCGCGGTCCGGATCGAAGCGTTTGACCGCCTGCATCATTCCCACATTGCCTTCGGAGATCAGCTCCGAGAGGGGCAATCCGTAGCCGCGATAGCCCATGGCGATCTTGGCGACGAGCCGCAAATGGCTGGTCACCAACCGGTGTGCCGCCTCAGGATCCGCATGCTCCTTCCAACGCTTGGCGAGCATGTACTCCTGCTCCGGCTCCAGCATCGGAAATTTGCGAATTTCCTGAAGATATCGCGTGAGGTTTCCTTCCGAGGAAATGGAAGGTACCGAAAGGGTGGCCATCGACGATCATTGCTCCGAGTTGGCGATAGACAAACGCCGGAGGGGGCACCTCGATCCCTCTTCCGAAAGGGGCGTGGGGTACCCTACTAAAATAGTGGGATTTTGTCCAGTTTAAAGTTGCTCTAAATTACCGACGAGTTCGCAAAGGTCCGCGGGTAATGGGCTTGCGAAACTGAGACGTCCGCGACCAACTGGGTGTGTGAAGCCGAGCAAACGCGCGTGTAGGGCCTGACGCGGAAACGCGGCGATCTGCGCCCCGATCGCGCTGCCGCGCACGACCGCCCGTCCGGCGCGCGCGCCGTAGACCGGATCGCCGATCAGGGGGTGTCCGCGATAAGCAAGATGCACCCGGATCTGATGTGTTCGGCCTGTGGCAAGACGGCATTCGACGAGTGCCGCCTGAGAGCGGAACGGGCGCTCGACACGATAATGCGTGATTGCCGGCTTTCCCCTGCCCTCCCCGACAACAGCCATCTTCTTTCGGTTCGCGACGCTGCGGCCGATGTTGCCAGCGATCTCTCCTGTGAGAGGAGTTGGCACACCCCAAACTATCGCGGCATAAGCGCGATCGACTCGGCGCAGCATAAAATCGCGCGAGAGGGCGTGGTGGGCGGCCTCGGTTTTGGCGACGACCATCAGCCCGCTCGTGCCCTTGTCGAGGCGATGGACGAGGCCCGGCCGGCGAACTCCGCCGATCCCAGACAGACTCGTGCCGCAATGGTTAATCAGGGCATTCACGAGTGTCCCATCCGGGTTTCCCGGCGCGGGGTGGACAACCAACCCTGCAGGCTTATCGATGACGATCAGATGCCTATCCTCAAAGCAAATATCCAGCGCAATCGGCTGCGCAACCGGCGTGGGGTCCGTATCATCAGGAAGGGTTACGACGAAATTCTGGCCGCAGCGGACCCGCAGCCCTGGGTTGCGCAAAGCTGCTCCCTCGCACGTGACAAGGCCGGCATGGATCAACCGTTTGAGCCGGGTGCGCGACAGATCCGGAAGATGGAGGGCAAGCGCGCGATCAAGGCGTTGCCCTGTTTCGCTGGCACCGGTAAGGACGGTGGTCACAGTGCCGCCAAGCGCGCCGGGTTCAGCCGTCACAACCGGGCATTTCTGTCGCAAAGGTGCAGAGAAGCCTCTCCGGATTCAGACGAATGCGTGCTCTCAAGATTTTGGTTGTGGCGATGGGTGTCATACTGATCGGCGGTTTCGTGCTTCTGGTTGCCGTCATCGCCGGGAGGCTGTCACGCGGCGGTAGTGTGCCTGGCTCCTTCGCCGCCGCCACGATCGACATCCCGCGCGATGCTCGGATCGGGGCAATGACAGCCGGGACCGACCGCCTCGTCCTGGAATTGGTGCTGCCGGAAGGCGCACGCCAGCTCGTTGTCATCGATTTGGCCACGGGGACGCGTCTGGGCACGATCGAATTGCGTGCGCCGCCCTGACTTCTGCAGATCTCCGGGCGATTCGGCATAGCGCGCCGATTCTCAGGCTACGATGTGATCGATACTTGCCGGTTTCGCGCCATGGCGCGACCAATTGGGTGATCCGGGAACAGTCATCTTGAAAGCCGCGCTAAATATTCCGAACTTGTCGCCGTCACGTACTGTTGGTTCAGCGGACCTTGATCACGAGCGTCTATGTACCCTTTACAGCCGTCGGCTCCAATGCCCGATTCTCGCAACCCACCGCGCCAAATGATGACGCCGTCCCGCGTCCCGGGAGTGCCATGGACCGGCTCCGATGCCCGAGGGCACCTGCGCTCGCAGCCGTAGCTTCTCGGCGGTTTCTCTCAATGGGAAGCCGCCTTTTCGATGTTCGGAAACCGGGGGCACTCGATATGAGCAAGAAGACAAACGGTGCGAGGCTTGCTGCCAAGCCCAGTCCCGTCCGCGCCGGCCTGACGAGCGTGAGTTGCGATGGTGCAGAGGGGGGAAGGCAAATCGGCGCACGCACTTTGGGGCCAGTATCGGATCTCGAGCGACATCTGCCCTCGGATTGGTGGCGCACCTTGTTCAACTCCCTCTATCTCGAAACGGATGGGGACGTTATCGAGAACGACCGCAACACCAGCGAAGAGGTCGACCTGCTGGTTCGTACCGTCGGGCTCGAGCGCAACGACCGCATTCTCGATCTGTGCTGTGGCCAGGGCCGGCATTCGCTTGAGCTCGCCCGGCGCGGCTTTCCCCATGTTACCGGGCTCGACCGTTCGCGCTACCTGATTCGTCTCGCCCGCAAGCGGGCCAAGCAGCGTAGCCTACAGGTCTCCTTCCACGAGGGCGATGCGCGACGCTTTCGCCTTGGCGACACCGAGTTTCATTGCGTCTGCCTTCTGGGTAACTCGTTTGGCTATTTTGAGCGTCCGGAAGACGATCTCGCCGTGCTCGAAGCGGTCAAGCGCGCCCTCGCCTCCGGCGGGGTCCTCGTTATGGATCTAATGGACGGCGAGTGGATGCGTGGTCATTTCGATCCGCGTTCCTGGGAGTGGATTGACCAGAACCATTTCGTGTGCCGCGAGCGTGACCTAGCCGAGGACGGCGACCGGCTGATCAGCCGCGAGGTCGTGGTCCATGCAGAGCGCGGCGTCATCGCCGATCAATTCTATGCCGAGCGCCTCTATTCAAAGGAGCGCCTCGAGGCGCTGTTGACCGGTGCTGGCTTCACCAATGTCCGCTTTCATCCGTTATTGGCCCCGGATTCGCAACGCAATCAGGACCTCGGGATGGTGGCTCACCGGCTGTTTTTGAGCTGCGAGGCGCCGCGCCGCGCGCGGCGGCTGCCCCGCCGTGCTGCGCTGTTTTCCGATGTGACCGTCGTTCTCGGCGATCCGCGCCTCCCTGACCCGGTCAAACGCAACGGGCGCTGGAACGAAGAGGATATCGAGACGATCGAGCGCCTGAAAACTGCGTTGCAAGAGCTGCCCGATTATCGCTTTCGCTTTCTCGACAATCACGCCTCGCTTTATACCGAGTTGCGGGCGAACCGTCCGCATTTTGTCCTGAATTTTTGCGACGAAGGCTTCAACAACGACGCGTTCATGGAAATGCACGTGCCGGCAGTCTTGGAGATGCTCGATATTCCCTATAGCGGAGCCGGCCCCGCCTGCTTGGGTCTTTGCTACAATAAGTCGCTGGTCCGCGGCGTGGCCCAGGCGATCGACGTACCGGTGCCGGCCGAGACATATTTCAATTCGGATGACTTGGCAGCTACCATCCCATCGGTATTCCCAGCGCTAATCAAGCCAAACTTCGGCGATTCCTCAATCGGCATCACCAAGGACGCAGTAGTCCATACATGGGAAGAGGCGATCACCTGCCTCGGCCGGCTGCGGGAAGAGATGCCGCGCTGCCCGATTCTAATACAGGAATTTTTGACCGGACCTGAATACTCGATTGGAATTATCGGCAATGCCGGGCTTGGTTACCGCGTGCTGCCACCATTGGAAGTCGACTATTCGGGCCTCGACCCTGCGCTGCCGCGTCTCTTGCCCTATGAATCGAAGTGGATCCCCGATTCACCTTATTGGTCGCAGATCCGCTATCGCGAGGCGAGGCTAGACGAGGAAACGCGCCGCAAAATTGTCGACTATGCGAATATTCTATTTGAACGGCTCGGATGCCGCGATTATGCAAGGTTCGATTTTCGCGCCGACGCCGAGGGCGAGATCAAGCTACTCGAGGCCAACCCGAACCCGGGCTGGTGCTGGGACGGCAAGCTCAACCTGATGGCCCAACTTGCCGGATTGCGCTACTCCGACCTCTTGAAGCTGATTATCGAGGCCGCACAGGATCGAGTGGCCGCGCAGTATCCGGGCCTTGTGATCTCGTTCGCTGAACGCCGAAATCAGCGTTTCGCACTGCAGAGCCGGTGACGACGCCTGACGCTTCTGCAAGGGCGTCATCAAACTGTCACCTTTTCGAATTTCCCCTTGCGTTTCCAGCCGATGAGCGTATCTATCCGGGTCTCGACGCACTCGCACGTGCCTATGGCCCACGGTGGTTATGCAACGACGTAACGCGTCCTTTTTGGTCTTCCGGCCGCAAGGTCGGTCCCGAGAGGGAGCTCGGTATGGTTGCTATCCGACTCACGGGCGTGGTGCCCTCCCTTGATGCTAATCTTCGCGGAACGCGTTTGCGCGGACGGGGCAGCCGGGTCATCGATCCGAGCAGTTTGAGCTGAGCCGGAAAACCAGCCGATACCGCCTTGAGAGAGGCGGGTCGGCTTCGTTTCTGTTCGCGTTCGGCTGAACCGAGGACGCGGCTACAAAATTTACCGCACTAGCCGTGCCCCGGGTTCGTCCGGCAACGCGATCATGCTCAGCCGCTTCGCGCTAAGGATGACCCCCGATCATGACTGAGAGAATCAACCGTTTCCTTGCCAAAAACCGTCCCGAGACGCCGTGCCTGGTCGTCGATCTCGACGTGATCGCGGAGGCCTACGATCTGCTGCGTTGGTACCTGCCGCTCGCACGCGTCTACTATGCGGTGAAGGCGAACCCAGCACCGCAGATCGTTGCGATGCTCGAGCGCAAGGGGGCCAATTTCGACGTGGCGAGCCGTGGCGAGATCGAGCTCTGCCTCAACAACGGTGTCGCCGCCGACCGGTTGTCTTTTGGTAATACAATAAAGAAAGAAAAAGATATCTCCTTCGCCCATCAGGCAGGGCTTCGGCTGTTCGCTTTTGATAGCGCGGCTGAGCTCGACAAGTTGGCGCGAGCCGCGCCCGGCGCGCGCGTATTCTGCCGCATCCTCGTCACCTGTGATGGCGCCGAGTGGCCGCTATCGCGCAAATTCGGCTGTGCTCCGGAGATGGCAGCGGAGCTCTTACGCCGGGCCCGCGACCTCGGGCTCGATCCTTACGGCGTCTCGTTTCATGTCGGCTCGCAGCAAACCGATCTCGGGCAATGGGACGGAGCGATTGGCAGCGCTGCTCGGATGTTTTCGCTGCTGGCAGAGGCGGATATCGAGCTCCGCATGGTCAATATCGGCGGCGGATTCCCGGCGCACTATCGCAGCGACGTACCGGCAATCGACAACTATACCCGGGCAGTGATGGCTGCGGTCACGAGGCATTTTGGCAACCGGCTGCCCGAGATCATCGTAGAGCCGGGACGCTCACTGGTCGGCGATGCCGGCGTCATCCAGACCGAAGTCGTGCTGATCTCGGAAAAGGGATGCGGCGACCCCCGGCGCTGGGTCTATCTCGATATCGGCAAATTCAACGGGCTGGCGGAGACGATGGACGAAAGCATCAAGTATCGGATCGCCACGCCGGGCCGCAACGGTGTATCGGGACCCGTTATTCTCGCTGGCCCGACCTGTGACAGCGCGGATATCCTCTACGAGCGCACGGAATACCGGTTGCCGCTCGGCCTAGAGGTCGGCGACAAGGTCGAGATTCTGTCGACTGGCGCATACACCGCAAGCTACGCCTCGGTCGGGTTCAACGGCTTCTCACCGATCCGAACCTATTGCATCTGAACCGAGCCGACCGGCACGCCGATGACCGAAGCGCTGGTGACTTCCTGCACCAACTTCCGGAGCATCGCGCCGGAGAAGTCGTCGAAGGTCTGCGCAATGACGACGAAGGCGGACGGCCCGCCGATTACATTGCTGCGATAGTAGTCTGCGAGCCAGGGCTCTTCGGTGACGATGGCGAGCGCATTGATTGCGATTCCCTCGGCCACGATGTGGTCGCGCGCGGCCGCCGGCGGCAGACCGAAATTCGCCATACCGTCCCCCGAGATGTCGATCATCCAGTGCGCGGCGGGCTCCGGCAAGCGATCGAAAGTCGCTGCGGCCGCGAGTAGTGCCGGACCAATCGCCGTGATCCCGGCTGAGCTACGCCGGCTCGCACGCACCGCAGCAGTGAAGTGATTAGCGCTCGGACCGTCGGTAACGCGTGTCCAGTCGACGGTGACCACAATCTTGTCGGGGTCAGACCATTCGAGGACGAGAACCTCTATCCCACCCGGGGCTGCCGAAATCGCATCGACGAGGCGCGGGCTTATGAAGGCCCGCGCGATCCCGTCATGCTGCAATTCGTAGGAATCGGCTGTCACGCTCGCGGACACGTCGACGGCGAGCACGAGGGCCAGCGCCGCGCCCTTTGCCGAAACCACTTCGAGCAACAGAAAAATCAGGGTGGAGATCGCGACCGCAGGCATGCATTCACTCTACTGCCGGCCGGTTTCTGGGGCTATAAGCTGACTATTACCGGAGATGAGGAATTGACAATGAGCAGCATGCTCGCGGTCGGTATTGGATTTGCCCTCAGCCTTCTTGCTTTGGCAGCCAGTGCGGCGGCCAAGCCGCCCGCCCCAAAGCTGCCCCCGGCTTGCGCCGCGATCACATTTCGTTCGTTGCCTTCGGGCATGACTGATGGGGAGCAGCAGGCCGGTATGTACAAATCTCGCCACGCGAGGCTTGCCTTGCATGCGCAGGTCAAGCAGGGCGAGCCGGTTGATTATTTTGTCGTTGCGGGCGGCAAGCGCCTCGCCGCAGGGCCGGCGACCCTGCCCGAAGTTGCCACCAGCTGCGCTGCTGCCAAGAAGATGCCGGCACCCGGAAGTCCCGCTTCATCCTGCACCGGTCAGCGTTTTACCGTAGTCGTTGCTCACGCCGGGAATGAACGGCTGGCGATGCTCTATGGGCTCGACGGCAATACCTGGCACTTCTGCACCGCTGGTGCATTTTGACAAGCAGTCGGAGGGCCGGACATCCATAGCCTCGGATCTGCGCCGATTGTGAGCATCTGCCCAAGAGTTAGCCGGGAAGGAGCTGGTCCGGGAATGAGGTCCGGCTGGATATGATCCGGCGATCCCGGCCCGGATCGGCTCGTGCAAGCATTTGCAGGGGCCCGGACCTGAGCTTCCTCCTCAAGAACCGTGCCAGAGGCGCTTGCGGTGCGCCTGCAGGCACCCCTAGGATACGCCAGCTCCTGTAACGAAAGCTTCGCGATGCCACACGTCACCAGCGACGACCGTGTCCGCCTCTATTACGAGGAGACCGGGTCGGGCTCGCCAATCGTCTTCGTCCACGAGTTTGCTGACGATTATCGCAGCTTTGAAGTGCAAATTCGCTACTTTGCACGGCGCTACCGCTGCGTCGCGTACAATGCCCGTGGTTACCCACCATCTGACGTACCGGAGGATTCCGCCCAGTATTCCCAGGAGCGCGCCTGCGACGATATCCGCGCCGTGCTCGACGGTCTCGCGATCGCCAAGGCGCACGTCGTCGGCATTTCGATGGGCGGGTTTGCGACATTGCATTTCGGCTTAGCCTATCCCAACCGCGCGTCATCGCTCGTCGTCGCCGGATGCGGTTATGGAGCCGAGCCCGACAAACGGCAGCAGTTTCACGACGAAACAGCAAAGACAGCGGCACTGATCGAAAGCGCCGGAATGAAGGTCGCCTCGGAGACTTATGCGCGGGGCCCGACGCGGGTGCAGTTTCAAAACAAGGACCCACGTGGCTGGGCCGAGTTTGCCGCCCACCTAGCCGAACACTCGACCCCAGGCTCGGCGAAGACGATGCGCGGCGTGCAAGCGCGTCGACCCTCGCTGTGGGATCTGACCGATCGCATGCGCAACCTCGAGGTGCCGACACTGATCATGACCGGCGACGAGGATGACCCGTGCCTCGAACCGGGCCTGCTGATGAAGCGCACAATCCCGACGGCCGCGCTCGTGGTCTTTCCGAATACCGGGCACGCGGTCAACCTCGAAGAGCCAGACCTGTTCAATCGCAGTTGTGCGGAGTTCTTCCACCAAGTGGAGAGCGGCCGCTGGCCGCGCCGGGACCCGCGTTCACAGACCGGTTCAATCCTCGGCGTACGGTGATCACCGAGCCAGAATTCAGTCTCGGTATCGAGGAGGAATATTTCCTTGTCGACCGCGCGACGCGCGATGTCGTCAGCGATCCGTCCCCCGAAATGCTCCATGAGTGCGAGGCACTGCTCGCCGGGCAGGTCAGCCCCGAATTTCTGCGCTCGCAAATTGAAGTCGGAACCCGCGTTTGTGCGAACCTCGGCGAAGCCCGCGCCGATTTGCGGCGCCTGCGCGCGACGGTCGCCGGAGTTGCGGCACGGTGCGGGCTGGCCCCGATCGCCGCCGGGACACATCCCTTTGCCCGCTGGGGTGCGCAGAAGACTACCGAGCGCGATCGCTATGCGAGCTTGCATCGCGATCTCCAGGGTGTCGGGCGGCGGTTGGCGATCTGCGGGCTGCACGTTCACGTAGGCATTCCCGATGACGAGTTGCGCATCGACCTCTTAAACCAAGCTTCGTACTTCCTGCCGCATCTGCTGGCGTTATCGACCTCCTCGCCATTCTGGGAGGGCGAGAATACCGGGCTGAAATCCTACCGGCTGGCCGTCTTCGACGAATTGCCGCGCACCGGCACCCCCGAGCGCTTCGCCAGCTGGGGCGAGTACCGGCGCCATGTCGACATCCTGGTCGGCGCCGGGCTGATCGAGGACGCCACCAAGCTGTGGTGGGATCTGCGCCCGAGCGCTCGATTTCCTACGCTCGAAATGCGCATCACCGACAGCTGCACGGTTCTCGACGACTCGTTGTCGATCGCCGCGCTCTTTCGCTGTCTGATGCGCATGTTGTGGCGGCTAAAGCGCGAAAATCAGCGCTGGCGAATCTATGCGCGCATGCTGATCGACGAGAACCGTTGGCGGGCGCAGCGCTACGGTACCGACCAGGGTCTCGTCGATTTCGGCCGAGGCGCGATTTTTCCTTACGCAGAGCTGCTTGAGGAGATGCTGGTACTCGTTGATCCCGATGCGCGCCATTTCGACTGCCTTGCCGAGATTTCGCACGCCCGCGAGATTCTTGCCCGCGGGACCAGCGCCCATTGCCAGCTCGGGGTCTTCGACCGCGCCCTCGCGGCGGGTGCCACACGTGCCGAGGCGCTCGCCGCCGTCGTCGACTGGCTGATCGCAGAAACTGTCCGAGAGGTATAGATGTTGGCTTGCCAAAGGGCGGCACCAAGGAGGCCGAGATGAGCGCAGTGGTGAAAGCAATCCCCGAAGGCTATCACAGTGTAACGCCTTATCTGATCTTGAGTGATGCCGGCGAGGCCATCGCCTTTTACAAAAAGGCGCTCGGCGCCGAAGAGGTGATGCGGATGGATGGTCCCGGCGACAAGGTGCATCACGCCGAGATCAGCATCGGTGATTCCCGCATCATGCTCGCCGACGAGCATCCTGATATACAGGCTTTGAGTCCAAAGACCGTCGGCGGTTCGCCGGTGTCGATCCATCTTTATGTGGAGGACGTCGACGCCGCAGTCGAGCGCGCCGTCACTGCGGGAGCCAAACTGATCCGGCCGGTGCTCGATCAGTTTTACGGCGATCGCGTCGGCGGGATCGAGGACCCCTTCGGCTATCGCTGGTTCATCGCCACGCACAAGGAGGATCTGTCGATGGACGAAATCCGCCGGCGTGCCGCGGCGCAGGCTTCGAGCTGAGGCTTGTGGTAGGTTGGCAAAAGGAACGGCAACATCAAGGAGGATTCGATGGACGACAAGACTCGCATTGAGCTCGAAGCCGCGACGTTCCGGCGCCTCGTCGCACATTTCCGCGAGCGGACCGATGTCCAGAACATCGATCTGATGAACCTGGCAGGCTTCTGCCGCAATTGCCTGTCGCGGTGGTATCGCGAGGAGGCCGAGCAGCGCAGCGTCCCGCTCTCGGACCCGCAAGCGCGCGAGATCGTCTATGGCATGCCTTACGACGAATGGCGGGCGAAACATCAGAAGGAGGCGAGCGCTGAGCAGAAGGCCGCCTTCGCCGCCTCACAGAAGCACTGATATCCGGTGCCGATTGCTACCCCGCGAGCCGGTGGTCGCCTGCGATCAGACAGCGAAACTGGGTTTAACCGCTTCGCACAACAAACGCATTGCCGTTAGCACCCGGTTGTGCGGGATCAGGCCGCCGCAATTGAGTTCGGCGAGAATCCCGCTCAGGCCGATTTCCGCCTGCAAGGATCGAAGTTTTTCGACGATCGTGTCAGGGCTGCCGACCAGGGCATTGGTGCGCAAGGCGTCGTCATAATCGATTTTGCGAAGCTGGTCGACGCGCCGCATGCGCCGGGCGGCGGTTTCGGGGTCGACCAGCTTCGCTGCTCCTTCGAGCAAATTTGCCTGCTCGTGGTAAAAATGCATGACGCTTTCACGCGGCTCGGAGCGCGCGCGCCAATCCGTCTCGGCGATGTAGGTCGGCGCGGATACGAAGACCTGCCCTTTGCCGGGATGGCCGGCTTCCTCCCAGCCCGCGTGATAGCTGCGGATCTGCTCGGCGAGGGCGGCCCAAGAGGTGTGGCGCACGGAAGCGAAGATCGGCGCACCGCGCCGGCCGATCACCGGGAAGGTGTCGGGGGTGCTGGCGGCGATGCGGATCGGCGGGGTCGGCTTCTGATAAGGCTTGGGCACGACTGCGACGTTCTTGAAGCTGTGGTAGGCGCCGTCGTACGAGAAGCTCGGCTCGGTCCAGGCCCGCTCGACGATGTCGAGGATCTCGCGGAAGCGCGCACGGCTCTCGGCGTATGACACGCCATAGGCCTCGTAGGTCTGCGCCACCCCGCTGCGGCCGACCCCGAAGATCAGCCGGCCATGGCTCAGCTGATCGACCGTGGCGGCTTCTTCGGCCAGCCGCAATGGATGGCACAGCGGCAATACCTGGACGGCAATGCCGATCTTGAGGCGATGGGTGCGCGCCGCGATTGCGCTGGCGATGCTGAGCGGCGCCGACAATAGCGAGCGGCGCGGCTCGAAATGGAGTTCGGCGAGCCACATCACATCGAGCCCCCAACGTTCTGCGAAGTCGACCTGCTCCATCGCCTCGTCGAAGGCCTCGCTCTCGGTTCGTCCGGGGAGTGACGGAAACTCGTGAAACATCCCGAATTCCATGATCCTGCCTCGATCGTGGCGCTTAAAATTCCCGTCTCAACCTAGCCAAGCTCGTCGGCTCGGGCCACTGCGCTCTTTGCCCCGGCGTCGCCGTCGCCCCGCGAAACTGAAAGTAGGAGTGAGCCAGTGACCACATTCGTGCTGATCCACGGAGCTTATCAGGGTGGCTGGATTTGGCAGCCGACAGCAGCACGCCTAAGAGCCGCAGGGCACCTCGTCTATGCCCCCTCGCTCGACGGCTGCGCTGAGCGACGCCGTTCGCTGCGGCCCGCAATCACAACTGCGACGCACGCAGCCGACATCGCTGAGCTGATGTTCTACGAAGACCTGCGCGATGTCGTGCTAGCGGGCACCAGCAGCGGCGGCATGGTGTTGTGCCGCGCCGCGGAACTGGCGCGCGAGCGAATTGCCCGCCTCGTCTTTATCGACGCGCTGGCGCTTCACGATGGCGAGCGCATTGCCGACATCGTCAATCGCACGACCCCGCGAGTAACGACGGCACTCGCCGCCGGACCGTCGCGCGAGGACGCCGAAGGCCGGATGTTTGCCGGTCTCGACCCGGCCTCACGCGCCTGGGCGCTGGCCCGCTATACGCCGCACCCCGTAGCCGCGATGGAAGATCCGGTGGAGCTGAAGACCTTTTGGAGCCAGAATTGGCCGGCGACGGTGATCCGTTGTCGCCGCAGCGCCAACCCGCCGGAGGCCCACCAGCGCCGCACCGCCGAAAAGCTCAACGGCAAATACCTCGAACTCGACGCAGGTCACTACCCGATGCTGTCGGACCCCGACGCGCTGGTCCCGCTGCTGATGCAGGGCTGACCCAAGGGCTCAGCCCATTCCAGATACGGCGGACGGTTCGATTTCGTACATCACGCGCACTTCGCCAGGCTGGCGAAACGGATACTTGTCCTTGTCAAGGTATTTCTTGGCCAGAGAATCGATATGCGCGTCGGCGCCCTCTTCGAGTACCCGCCGGACGCGACCGCGGATCTGCATGTATCGATAGGGCTGGTCGGGATCCATGATAGCGAGCGCCACCGGTGACCCCGCCTTCAAGTTGCGGGCCTTTACCCGCCCCTTGGCAGTATTCACGCGGACGACCCCGCCCGTGTAATCGAACCACACCGGAGTCACCTGCGGTGTACCGTCCCGCATCAATGTGGCGAGATTGGCAAATGCCTTCTTCTGCTGCAAAAGATCGAGGTATTTGTCGGGGATCGCTGCCATTGCAGGAGTTCCTTTTCGAGCGTCACAATTGGCGAACCGCAGCCGCGTCTCGTTACGGTGCGCCGCCCCACCAACGGGAAAGCACTGTCCGGGTTCCCGCGCTCTCCGCCCAGCGCTTCACTGGTGCATTCAAGAAGCGAGTCTCGTAGACGAGCTTGTTGGCGACCTCGAAGTCAGCGATCCGTAGATCCGCAGGGTCGATCACTTCGCCTTGGGCTGCCAGAGCCCCAGCGCCGCGCCGGTCGGGTCGATGATGATCGAGAATGAACCTGCGTTCGGTACCTCCGTCACTTCGCGCATGACTTTGGCACCGAGCGACTTCGCCTTGGCCGTTGCCGCCGTGACGTCGTCGACGAGCGCATAGGCTAGCCAAGCCGACGGCGCACCGGGAACCGGGTGCTTCATCATCCCGCCGCCGGTACCTTCGCCGACATTGATCATCGTGTAGCTCATGCCGCCGCCCATATCCATGTCTTGCAGCTGCCAGCTGAACAGCGACTGGTAAAAGGTCTTTGCCTTGTCGAGATCAGTGGTGGCGAGTTCGACATGCACAAATGGGTTTGCCATGACTGTCCTCCAGCATTCCGCCTGATGACGGGGCGCATCGTAACTTAATGAGAGGATGACCGGCAATGCCCCTATTGGGGAGGGGCGCGTAGATTGCCACGCGGGTCGTATTGTCGAATCAGCAGGGAACCAACCACATAGTCGATATCCCTCGCCTCGACCGCGTGCCCGTCGTTGCGGCAGACGCTCACGTGGATCACGTAGACATGCCCCCCGCGCCAGGTCGGTCCGCGCTTCTCGATCGCCCGGCAATCGGCAGACCCGACCGAAAATGTCATCGTGCTCAAATCGCCATTCTCGACAAAATCACGCCACCCGCTTCCCTTTCTCGTCATCTGGTTCATGTCCGGGAAGTCCTCGCGCAGGTCACTGTAGTGAGATTGGACAAAACAGCCTTTGTGCTGACTGCCGATAGCGCTGACGTAATACGGATCGACCACGATGGCATCGGCTTCGACGGCCAGATTGCCCAAATTTGTAATGACCAGATCGTGACCCATTCGGCAATTCGATGCGTCGATCGATAGATTGCCGCTCGGCAACCCCATCCCTTCGTGACCCAGCAGGGGACCGGTCTTGCAAGTGCCCGCTGCGCCGGAGCTTATCTTCGAACCGTTACATGGTATGTCCGGCCATTTGTCCTCCTCGACACGCGGGTTGGAGGAATAGGGGTTCCATTTCTTCCAGGAAGGGGTAATCGGCGGCGCGGTGACGGTGACCTCCGGCAGACCTAAACTGGACGGGTCGGCACCGGACGCGTTCGGCACCAGAAGCAGGATTGCAGTCAGGACGAGCCAGCGAGCCAATGCGAGAGGCGCTCGCAAGGTGCCCCCTAACGCGTCCAGATGCGCACCATGCCCGTCCGGCCTCTGAGCGCCTGCTCGCCCCGGTCGTGCAATTGGCCCGCGAGCGCAGCTGCGGTTTTGGAAGCTCCTGATTTGACGGCATTGATCAGGGCGTCGCCGACGACGAGCGGGGTTTCGAGACTGCGGGTCAGTCGCTGCAGCCGGCTCGCCGTGTTGACCGTGTCGCCGATCACCGTGAACGAAAAGCTGTGCTCGCTGCCGACATCGCCGAGCACCGCCGACCCATAATTGAGGCCGATGCCGATCGCCAGTCGCGGCTCGTCGAGCACCTCGCGTTCCGCGTTCCAGCGTTCGAGTGCCCCGAGCATCTTATCGGCGCATTTCAACGCGTTGGCGGCGTCCTCCGCGCTCGGCGCTGGCACGCCGAATACGGCGAAGATTTCGTCGCCGATATATTTGTCTACCGTGCCGCCACAGTCAAAGATCTGCGACGTCATCCGCTCATGGTACTCCCTTAGCATTGATACCACGGCCTCCGGCATCATACGCTCGGCCATGCGCGTGAAGCCGACTACGTCGGCGAACAATACCGCGACGGTCTGCCGTCGCACCGCGCCCAAGGGCTCGTCGCGCGCAGCCAGCATCTCCACGAGATTCGGCGAGAAATAGCGCGACAGATTGTTGCGGGCACGCTCGGCTGCCGCGCGCTGGCGTTCGACCTCACGCATTCTGCCGATATCGTCGAGGGTCTTGCGGATCGTGATTTCGAGATCGTTGAGGTCGACGGGCTTGGTGACGAAATCGAAGGCGCCGCGGTTCATTGCGGTTCGCAGATTGGTCATGTCGCCATAAGCAGAGACGATGATCGCCTTGACCGGCATCTGATGTTCGCGCAGCCGTGCAAGCAAGGTGAGCCCGTCCATCACTGGCATATTGATGTCGAGCAGTAAGAGATCGATATCTGGCTCGGCCGCGAGCGCTGCCAGCGCCTCTTCGCCGTCACGGGCAAAGCGGAAGTTGAATTCTCCTTCCCGAATCTGGCGGCGAAAGCGTTGCGTCAGCAACAGCTCGAAATCGGGCTCGTCGTCGACGGCGAGGATCTTGGCTACCGTCCCGGGAAAAGTCATGTCCTCGTCCCTGCCGTCGCGGGGTGCCGGGAACGTGGCAGGCGGATCGTGAATTCGGTGAACTCGTCGACCCGGCTGTCAACGGTGATCATGCCGCCATGCTGCTGGGTGACGATGTCGTAGCTGATCGACAGACCGAGGCCGGTGCCCTCGCCGGTTGGTTTGGTCGTGAAAAACGGTTGGAATAGTTTGTCACGGAATTCGATTGGAATGCCGATGCCGTTGTCGCGCACTCTTATCTCCACCTCGCGGCCGAGGTCGCGGGTCACAACTTTCAGTACAGGGCGAAACGCCGCATCAGCTGCCTCGTGTCGCCGCTTGTCCGCAGCGTAAAAGCCATTGCCGAAAAGGTTCAGTAACACACGGCTAATGTCCTGCGGCACCAGCTCGATCGGCGCAATGGTGCGATCAAGATCGCGCTCCAGCGTGATATTGAAATCGTGGTCCTGGGCGCGCGCGCCATGATAGGCGAGGTTCAGCGATTCCTCGATCAGCGCATTGAGGTCGACCCTCTGCCGGTCGCCGCTGCCGCTGCGGGAATGCGCAAGCATGCTCTTGACGATGCCGTCGGCGCGGTTGCCGTGCTCGGCGATCTTTTCGAGGTTGCCGGTCAGCATATCGATCACCTCGTCGATCTCGGCGCGTTTATCCGCGCCGAGGGCGGCGATCGCGGGCCGAGCTGTCTGCCTGAGCTCGTCGAGCAATTCGACCGACAGCGACGCGAAGTTGTTGACGAAGTTCAACGGGTTCTTGATTTCATGGGCGATGCCGGCGGTGAGCTGGCCCAATGACGCCATCTTTTCGGCGTGAATCAAACTGGCTTGCGTGGCTTTCAATTCCTCGTGAGCGGCGCGCAGCTCGCCCTCGCGTCGGTTTCGCTCTAGGAGAGCATCGCGAAACCTTGCCAGGGTCCGCGCGACGGCACCGATCTCGTCCGGACCTGCCGCCGGGATTGCCACATCGACGTTTCCGGCGTTGAGCCCGTCCATCGCGGCGACCAGCCGGCGCAGCGGCACGACGATGGAGCGCAGCACGAGTACGGTTAGAAGGACCCCTGTCAGCACGGCGGCAGCCACGACGATCTGCGAGAGCCGGGTCGCCGCCGTCGCTTCGGCGACGGTCTGTTGGCGCGCAATGAGCGCCTCGTTGGTCAGGTCGGCCACGATCGAGCCGAGCAGGTTATCTACGATAACGCTGTGCTGGCGCGCCTGTGCCAGCAGCGAATTGCCGATTACCCGGCGGTCGTTGGTGTATTCGTCGGCCGCCTTGTCGGCGAATTCGTCGTACTGGGCGACCTCGCTGCGTACTGCCGCAATGCGCTCCGGGTTCCATGGCGCCAGCTTGCCGAGATGCTCATCCATCCGCGCCCGGGCTGCAGCGGCATTGCGCTCTGACAATGTCAGCTGACTGACCGCCAGATCGGTCATCCAATAGCGCATTTCGCCGAACGCGATCTGCGCGCTGTCCGCCTGTTCGATGCCCTTGAGCAATCCGGCGGCTTTGACCATGCCGGCCGAATTCTCGCTGAGCACCCGGGTCAGGTAGAAATTTGTTGCGATTAGCACCAGAAGGCCGGCACTCGTCAGCAGGATCAGCCGCGTCCGGATTGTCAGCCAGGCCATTTCACGCTCCCGCCGCCCCGGCCACCTTAGTGATAGAGGGTGATGCTCATAGCAGCCCCTAGGTCCCCCACCTTCCCGCCCTCTTTCGGGTAGCCGGTCAGATCCATTTCGCCTTTTGGCGAACCGTGGCAGACCAGGCAGGACGCCGCGTAGTATTCAGGAACCATGATCCGGAACGCGGGATGCCCGCTGACATCGACGACGGCGGAGTAGGATTGCCCCTTGGGCCAATCCGCGGCGAGCAGCTTTGTCTTCATGACGTCCGCCTCCCAGGCATCCGGCCGCGCCTTGCGGTTGCGCACAAGCTCGAGTGGCGCGGTAACCTTCACCTCCGCCTCCCCTTTCGCCCGCTGATTGAAGTCCTCGCTGACGAGGCGGGCGAACACGGCCGGAATGAACCCCTTGAACCCGGTTCCCTTCTCGTTGATCGTCGCTTGATTGTCATCGGTTACGGCGACGATCGCGACCATCATCGCGCGCAGGAGCCGCCCCTGACGCGACTTCGGGTCGATCGTCGCTGGGTCGCTGCCGGTCGCCTTCGCATAGCTCTTGACCGCTTGGTCCAGCACGACCTGACCCGTAAGATGTTTGTCGCCGAGCTCCGGATTGTTGATCAGATCCTGATTGTTGGAGACGACCGCGCGCGCGTCTCGCAGCATCTCAGCGAGGCTTTGAGCGATTGCGGCGTCTTCGTCGGAGCGCGGAGCCGCTCCGACCGCCGCAGAAGTCACTAGCCCCACGATCGGCAAGGCGAACATCGCGCTGCGCAGCCAATCGCGGCTCACACCGAAGCACCCGGCAGTCGGCGCAGCTCGGCCTTGAGCAGATCGAAATCGACCGGCTTGGAGAGGAACTGGAGCGCACCGGCCTCTTCTGCCTGCCGGCGGCGTTCATCGTCGCCATAGGCAGTCACCATCATGACCGGCAAATCGGGACGCCGGGTCTTGATCTCGCGCAACAGGCTCAGCCCGTCCATCCCGGGCATGTTGATGTCCGACAGGATCACGATCAGCTCGGGCCGGACCCCGTTCTCCAGCTTATCGAGCGCCTCCTCCCCCGAGGCGGCAAAATGCAGCACATAGGTCCCCTGCCGCGCCTCGCGCCGAAAGCGCTGACGAAACATTTCGGCGACATCGGGCTCGTCGTCGACGACCATTATGCTGAAGCTCATTAAGTCATCCCTGCTATTTCCGTCCGCCGTAAACGCGGCAGGCGGATCGTGAACTCGGTGAACTCGCCAAACGTACTGTCGACCTCGATCGTTCCGCCATGCTGCTGCGTTATGATGTCATAGCTGATCGACAGGCCGAGTCCGGTGCCCTCGCCGGTCGGCTTGGTCGTGAAGAACGGTTGAAATAGTCTGTCGCGTGATTCTGGCGAAATTCCGGTGCCGTTGTCGCGCACCTGGATCTCGACCGCCTCGCCGAGTTCTTTTGTCGTGACCTTGAGCACCGGACGGAAGCCTTCGCGCGCGTCGCGCCAGCGCTTGTCGGCAGCATAAAATCCGTTGCCGAAGAGGTTCAGGAATACCCGCGTCACATCCTGCGGTACGACCTCGATCGATGCGAGGCTGGGGTCGAATTCGCGCTCGAGCGTGATGTTGAAGTTCTGGTCCTGGGCACGAGCGCCGTGATAGGCGAGGTTGAGCGCCTCCTCTGCCAGCGCGTTGATGTCGGTCGACTGCCAATCGCCACTCCCGCCGCGCGAATGCAACAGCATGCTCTTGACTATGCCGTCGGCGCGCCGCCCGTGCTCGGCGATCTTTTCGAGGTTGCCGGTCAGTATGCCGACGATCTCGTCGATTTCGGCGCGCGTATCCTCGCCGAGCGAGTCCACAGCCGGTGCGGCCGTCTGCTTCAATTCGTCGAGCAACTCGACCGAGAGATCAGCGAAATTGTTGACGAAGTTGAGCGGGTTCTTGATCTCGTGGGCGATCCCGGCGGTCAACTGGCCCAATGAGGCCATCTTTTCGGCGTGGATCAGATTGGCCTGCGCCGCCTTTAACTCACGCAATGCGCCCTCGGCGGTATCGCGCGCCGCGCGGATCTCCTCTTCTGCGCGTTTGCGTTCGGTGATGTCGCTATAGATCAGCACGAACCCGCCACCCGGCACAGCGTTGCGCCGCAACTCGATGACCCGACCGTCGGGACGCGTGCGTTCCATGCGCAATTCCCGCTCGGTATCTTGGACGGCGCGGCTCAGCTCCTCTTCGAGATCGGCTGAAGCGTATTCACCGCGCGCGGCGAGATAGCGGAAATACTGGGCATAGCTCGGCCGCCCGGCTAAAAACGCGTCGGGCAGGTCGAGGATCTGTTGGAAGTTGAGATTCCACGCGGTAAGCCGCAGTTCGCTGTCGAACATCGCGACCCCGTCGCCCATATTGTCGAAGGTCACGCGCAGCTCTGCCTGACGCTGGCGGATTTCGTCTAATAGCCGAGCATTGTCGATCGCGATCACCGCCTGCGCCGCGAAATTCTGCAATAGCGCGATCTCTCTTTCGGTAAACGGGCGGACTTCTGTTCGATAGATGACGATGTCACCGAGGAATATATCGTCTTTGCGAAGAGCTACTGCGAGCAACGTGCGGCCGCCGCCCAGGTCTACGAGATTGCGGCGGACCGGATCGCCAGCCCGATACGCTTCGTCATCCGCAACATCTGCGATGTGCACGACAGACTCGCCACGCAACAGACGACCATGGGCGTTATCCGGGCCGACCGGATGTGGAGCTCGTGTCAAGAACTCCGCAAAGTCGGGCGGCGCACCGCGGAGCGCGGCTGCATGCACTTGTTCGCCATCGCAGGTCCATAGGCATCCGAAAGCGGCGCCGCACAATCCCAACGCTTTGTCGAGCATCGCGTCGAACACCAGCGCAAGATCGCCGGGCGAGGAATTGATCACCTGCAACACCTCGGCTGTCGCAGTCTGCTGCTCCAATGCCTCGCGGGTCTCGGTGATCAGGCGCGTGTTCTCGATCGCTATGACCGCCTGATCGGCAAACGTGCGCACCAATTCGATCTGCCGCTCTGTGAACGGCTCGACCCGTTCGCGCGCCAGCACGATAACTCCGATCGGTTGACCCTCGCGCAATAGCGGCACGCCGAGGGCCGTGCGCTGTTTGCCCAGTGTTATCGCCTCCGGCAACCGATATTCCGAGTCGGCGGCGACATCGGCGACATGGACGACCTTGCCGTCGAGCACTGCCCGCCCAACCATGGTGCCGCGGTCAGCCGCCACTGGGTGCGCCCGCGGAAAGCTCTCGAATTCGGCCGGAAAGCCGTAATTCGCCGCCATCCGATAGACCTCGCCCTCGCGACGGGATACCAAAGCCATCTCGGCCTGACACAGTTGCGCCGCGGTTTCGGTCAGAGTATCCAGCACCGGCTGCAAGTCGAAGGTCGAGCGGCTGATGACTTTGAGTACGTCGCTGATGGCGGTCTGGTATTCGAGCGATTCCCGGGTTTCGGTTAGGAGCCGCGCGTTCTCCATTGCGATGACGGCCTGCGCGGCAAAGTTCTGCAACAGGGTGATCTGCTTGTCGGTAAATGGTCGCACTTCCTGGCGATATGCACCGATTGTGCCCACCAACCTGCCGTCTTTACGAAGCGCGACGGCCACATACGACCGAGTCCCGCCGAGCTCGACAAAAGCCCGCTGGCGCGGATCACCCGATTGGTATGCCGGTTCTTTCGTCATATCCTCGAAATGGACGAAGTCTTCGCCGTCGAGCATCCGGCTTACCGCAGTATGCTTCCCTGGTTCTCGCGGGGTACGGGAAAGAAACTCCGCTAAGGCGGGCGGCGCTCCGTGCAGCGCGGCCGTCTGGAAATGGCTGCCGTCGCGAATGAGCAAAATCCCGAAGGCGGCCTCGCAGAGCCGCATAGCCCTGTCGAGCATCGCTTCGAACACCGGCGTCAGGTCGCCGGGCGAGGAGTTGATGACGCCCAACACCTCGGCGGTCGCGGTCTGCTGCTCCAATGCTTCCCGCGTTTCGGTTAACAGCCGCGCATTCTCCATCGCGACCACCGCCTGCGCTGCAAAGTTCTGCAATAGCGCAATCTGCTTCACAGAGAACGGCCGAACCTCGGTCCGATAGATCACGAATGCGCCAAGGAGCGCCGCGTCCTTCCTCAGCGCTACCCAGATCGCGGTGCGTCCACCATATTCGTCGGCCAGTCGCCGTCGTATGGCATTGCCCGAGCGGTAAACATCGTCGGCGGTGATGTCCGGGATGTGGACGAGTTGCTCGCCCTGGACGAGCTGGTAAAGCGCCATACCCGGCATAGGAGCGGTCGCGTTGGGTCCAGGTTCGTAACCGCGCCACGCGGCAGCGCGAAACACGACGCCGTCAAAAGTAACCAGCTGACCAAAGGCTGCTCCACACAGGCTCAGCGCCTTTTGGAGCATCGCATCGAAGACCGGCGCGAGGTCGCCAGGCGAGTAATTGATCACCCGCAGTACCTCTGCGGTCGCGGTCTGCTGCTCCAAAGCCTCGCGCGTCTCAGTAATGAGCCGCGCGTTCTCCATTGCGATGACTGCCTGCGCCGCGAAATTCTGCAATAGAGCGATCTGGCTGTCGGTAAAAGGCCGCACCTCCTGACGGAATGTGGTGATGACGCCGAGCAATGTGTCATCTTTGCGAAGCGGGACCATGAGCAGCGTACGCACGCCGCCGACCTCCACCGCAGTCTGCGGCACCGGGTCCTGCGGCACTGTCGGCGCATATTCGGCCAGATCAGCCAAGTGAATAAGCGCTTCGCCGCGAACCAAACGGCCAATCGGGCTGTTCGGATCGGGTTCGAAGCCCTGCCGCAGCACCTCAGCGAACCCCTCCGGCACCCGGTGCAGCGCGAGCGCATGAAAGCGCCGCTCATCGCGGGCCATCAGCGTGCCAAACGCGACACCGCATAGGCTCCGAGCCTTCTCTAGTATCGCGTCGAAGACCGGCATTAGGTCGCCGGGCGAGGAATTGATGACCTGCAATACCTCAGCGGTGGCAGTCTGCTGCTCCAAGGCCTCGCGCAGACCCTCGTCCGTTTGCTTTCGGGAGCTGACGTCGGTCAGTGCGCCGACCATCCGCACTGCCCATCCTGCCGCGTCGCGTACCGGCACGGCGCGGTCCTCGATCCAACGGTAGTGGCCGTCGCTATGACGAACGCGGTACTCGCAATCGAGCTGTGGCGTCACTCCCTTGAAGCACGCGCGCAAGGCCGCCCGATAGAGCGGAAAATCGTCGGGATGGACGAGCGAATTCCAATCCGCTGCGGTAAGGCCGCGCCCCGCCAGACCGAAGATCTCGATCAGCCGCGGGGACACCCAGAGCGAATTGCTCTGAATGCTCCACTCGTAAATTCCCTCGGCGACGGCCTGGATCACGAGGGCGTGGCGCTCCTCGTTCTCGCGCAGGGCAACGTTGGTGCGCCGCGTCTCGGTCAACAGCCGCGCGTTCTCCATTGCGATCACCGCTTGCGCAGCGAAGTTCTCGAGCAGTGCTAATTCTACGTCGGTATACGGGCGAACTTCGAGGCGGCCGGCGACGATTTGCCCGAGCAAAGCATCATCCTTGCGCAACGCCACATAGGCGACGGTTCGGATGCCACTGAGTTTGGCGCCCAATCGCGTAGCCGGATCGTCGACCTCGGCCATATCGGTGCAGTGAGCGATCCGCTGCCCATCTATTAGCCCACGGCACGGGTGGTTGGGCCCGGGGCTGTAGCCCTGCCGGAGTGCCTCCACCATAGCTTCTGAGAAACCGCGCATCGCAACGCCGCGGAATTTCTCGCCGTCCCAGAGCTGCAAGCTGCCACAGACGGCGCTGCACAGCGTGTGCGCCTTTTCCACGATCGCCTGGAACACCGGTGCCGGGTCGCCGGGCGAGGAATTGATGACCTGCATAACCTCGGCGATCGCGGCCTCTCGAGCGAGTGCCTGGTCGCGCTCGGCCGTTCTCGTGTCGAGCTCCCGCCGAAGCGCGGCCACGGTTTGACTGAGATCAACCTGCGTGTCGTCGGGCATCGCCTTCGCCTAATCTCGACCGTACACGCGACGATACCCTTCCTCCCCCCACGCTGCCAGCAAGAGTGTGCAAAAGGGTCCGCTTGCGCCGTGAGCTCCCAGTTTCCGAGGCTTGGTCAGAGGTCGATGACGATGTCGCCCTCTGGCTGAGAGCAGCAGATCAGCGCATTGCCGACGGCCGGCGGCTCGACCGGATCGGGCCGGTAGCTGACCGTACCGTTGATCAGGCCCGTTTCGCAAGAATGGCACACCCCGGTCCGGCAGGACCATCGCACCGGGACATCGCACGCCTCGGCGAGTTCGAGAAGGCTCTGGAACGCTGAGCCCCAACGGACATTGAGGTTGCTTCGAGCGAACGACACAAGCGGCCCGGAGCCGGCGGGTCCGTCCGGCAAGTGCGGCGGCCGGAGTGCGGCCGCGGCGACACCCGGCGTCCTGGATGGGCCCGAGCCGAAAACCTCGGTGTGGATGCGGTCTGCGGGGATACCCCAGGCTGCGAGGCCGGCGGTGAGGTCGCTCATAAAGGCGGCCGGCCCGCACAAATAAAAGTCACCATCGCGCGGCACGCCCAGCTCTTGCAGCGCCTGCAAGTCCAAGCGGCCGGGAGCATCGAAATCGAGAGCCGGCCGGTCCGCGGGACCGGGCGAGCTGTAGAAAATGTGGCGGTGACCGCGGGCCAAAGCCTTGAGCAGAGCAGACGTCTCCGCTGCGAAGGAATGCTCGCTGCCGTTGCGAGCGCCGTGAATCCACCAGACCTCGCGCGGCGACGCCTCAGCGGCCAAAACGTGCAGCATCGCGAGGACCGGGGTCGCGCCGATGCCGGCGCTTAGCAAGACAACCGCTCCGTCACCCGGCCCGAGCGTAAAATTGCCGCGGGGCGCGCTCACCTCAAGCACGTCCTCAACCCTGACTTGAGACTCGATGTAGGCCCCCGCCGCGCCGCCGGGCTCGCGCTTAACGCTAATCCGATAGCGATCCTCACGCGGCTCGTCCGAAAGAGAATAGCTGCGCAGCAGAACCGGCGCGTCGGGTGCAGGCTTTAGCCGCAGGACAACGAATTGCCCAGGCAAACCAGCCTTCAGTGGGTGCCCGTCGGTAGGCTCCAGAACCAGCGACGTCACATTGCTGCTCTCGCGCTTCGTTTCCAATATCCGCAGCGGGCGGAACCCGGCCCAGGCCGGCGGTGGGCCCACGTCCCGAGCGAGCCCGGGGTTGCCCGTCATCGTCCCACCGGCCTGCGCACGCTCGAGCAATGCCCGGAAAGATTGCCGCCAACCGGCGCTTAAAGCCGGAATGCACAGCGCCTTCTCCAGCTCGCCTTTCGCGTGGCCGGGCTTGTAGAGCAGCGCATCGACCGCGGCGACGGTCATCCGTTCGGGACCGACTGCGACCTGCACGATCTCGTCGCCGGCTTCGACCTCTCCCTCCTGGAGGACGCGAAAATAGAAGCCGGGTCTGCCATGCGCGACGAGCAGTGCCGCCATTTGCGGCTCGTTCATGCGGATGCCGACCCGGTAGCAGGTGACCCGCGGCTGCGTCACTTCAAATTCGGCACCCCCGATCCGGTATCGGTCGCCGATGCACACCTCGTCGTCGGAAAGACCTTCGACGGTGAAGTTCTCGCCGAACTGCCCATAGGCGAAGTCGCTGCGGCCGAGCTGGTTCTGCCAGTAGTGATAAGAGTCGATCTGATAGACGAAGACCGCCCGGTGCTCGCCACCGTGTCCGGCCAGATCGCCTTGCCCATCGCCGTCGATATTCAGCCGCCGCACCATGCGCCGGCCTTGAACAGGCTCCTTCCAAACCGCGGTATGAACGGTCTTTCCCTGCCACGCGATATCGCGTGGCAGACCCACATTGACCGAAAGCAGGCGTGCCATCATTGCATCCAGTTCAGACGTAATGCTGCAAAAAACCCTCGATCATCGCATTCACTTGGTCGGGAACTTCGAGTTGGTTAAAGTGCCCGGCACCGACAGTCCAGCCATTGACCACATTCGGCAGCCACTCCGACATCAGGTGCGGCGGATTGAGCGGCGGTGTTGCTGCCAGGTGGAGGGCAGGCACCTTGCACGATGCTGCAGCAGCGCAAGCGTCGAACTCGAGCGCTCCTCGGACGGCATTGGCAGCGACATGGCTCGGCGCCGCCAGCATCCCCGCTAATACCGTTTCGACCAGCCGGCGGTCTGAGGTCGGCAGGAACAGCTGATCCCTGATGAACCGTCGGCGCGGTTCCTGATTGCCAGCCTCGATAGCCGCCACCATTGCCTCGATCGTGGCCCTCAGCTCGGGCGAAAAGACAAACGGCGCCGGATCGACCATGACAATCGCCGCCACGCTGCCAGGGTGCGCGGCGGCCAATTGCAGGACCGTGATACCCCCGAGGCTATGACCCACGGCCACGACCTTGCCGAGCCCCAGCTGCTCGGTAATGTATGCGATGTCGTCGGCGTAGGCCGCGACGGGATACGCTCCGTGCGGCTTGTCGCTCTCGCCATGCCCGCGCAGGTCAACGGACACAACCCGATGCCGCCGCGCAAAATGCTCGGCCTGCGGTGCGAAGAACGAGCGATCGCAAGTCCAGCCGTGCACGAAGACAAAGGCGGGCTTGCCCGCGCCGCGATCCTCAAACCCCAGCTTGACGCCGTTGCGCACGATCGTCGGCATGGTTTTTTCTCCGTTTTCTGTTCGGATCTCTCACAAATCGACTCCGACCCCAATTCCCCGGGCCACCCGCAGCTGGTTGTCGGGATCGCTTGGATCCGACGGAACCGAGGCCGCTACCATCGACCTGCCCGCCCGGCACGCTCGACGAGTCCGACCCGGAATGGAACGTCATCGCCGGATATCGTGTCGATGAGGCCCTCGGCGATCCATTGCACAATCGAGGGGACGATGTCGCGCCCGCCCCGCCAATACTGCGCCAGCACCTGGGGCCCCGGCAGGCTGACCCGGTTGGAAAAACCTGCATCGTGCAGTGCTTTCGCGTCATCAGGGTGGAACATGTCGAGCTCGATCGACACCGAGCTGGCGCCGCACGCCCGCAACACGCCGACGATGTCGACGTGGCGGGCGTGGGTAATGGCCTGGGTCATGATCACCGGGTGGCGCTCTACCGCACGCTTCAGCGTGACGTGGTCGAAACCGATAATGAGCGTCCTGGCCGCGATACCCGTCGCTTCGAGCAATCCCGTTACCCGGTCGACGGCGAGGTCCGGCCGCTCGGCCTCCTTGATCTCGGCAAAGACCCCTATCTCTTCTCGTTCCGCCCAATCGACGACCTCTGCCAGGGTTGGAACGCGTGTTCCGGCGAATCGCGCATCGAAGCCGGCTCCGGCGTCGAGGCTGCAGATCTGCTCCAGACCGAGATCGGCGGCGAAGCCGTGGCCATCGGTTGTGCGGTCGAGGGTGCGGTCGTGAAGAACGATCGGCTCGCCTTCGGCGGTCAATACGACGTCGATCTCGATCGTCGTCGCACCCCAGGCCTTGGCCGCTGCGAATGCCGGCAATGTGTTCTCCGGGTAGCGTTGGCTGTAGCCGCGGTGGCCGCATACATGGACGCGCCCGGCCTCGCGCGCCAGGAAACTGAAAGGCATGGTCGTACGGGTCCCCCTTTGCGCGGGTTCGACAGTCGGCTGGTGAGAATACAACTCGCCCGCGGGCAGACGCGACGATCGTTACGAAGATGGATGATAAGGTGTTAAACCTATCGGAAATGAGGGAGGCCGCGATGAAGCACTGGAAGACGGCGACTGTAGCGCTCCTGATTGCCGCTGTAACGGGCGGCTCCTTGGCAATCTTCGCCTCGGCACCGTCGCTGGCGCAGAACACCGTGAAATTCGAGCTGTGGTCGCGCCAGGACCCGTCGGGGCCGTTGCGTCCGGCCAATGTGGTCAAGGCGGCGGATCGGCTGAACAAAGATCTCGCAACCGAAAGCTCCGGCAAGCGCGTGGAGGTTGCAATCCACGAAAGCCCGGCCCCGGGGTTTGACGATGACGCCCTGCAGCTCCTCAAGGTCTTTGGCATCGGCCAAGGGCCGGACATGTTCATCGCCGCGCATGAATGGATTTGTGCCTTCCAGCAGGAAGGTTTCGCACTCAAGCTCGACGACTACATCGCCAAATACCCGCAATATTTCGGCACGATCTTCCCGTCGCTGTGGCAGTCGGGAAAGTGTTCTGACGGCACCTACGGCATCCCGCAGGACGCCGAGGCACGCATGTTCTTCTACAACAAAAAGCTTCTGCGCGAGGCCGGCTACGATGAGGCTTTCATTGCAGCGATGCCGGCGCGAACTTTGTCGGGCGAGCTGACGATGGACGACGTCATCGACATCGCCAAGCGGGTAGTCAGCAAGACCAAGGCCCAGTACGGCATCTTGCACCGGCCCAACAAGGGACCGGACTACATCATGGCGTTCCAATCCTACGGCAACAGCTTCATCGATCCCGGCACCGGCAAGCTCCTCCTCGAACGCGACAAGCTCGCGGCGGCGTTCGGCTGGTTCGAGCGCGGGGTCAAGCAGGGTGTCATTCCGGCCAACAACACCGCCATGGAGTTCGACGCGCTGCGCAAGGCGTTCTACACCGGAAATGCGGCGTTCTGGATGTATGGCATCTGGGATCTCGGCACTTTTGCGTTGCCGACCTATGGGCTGCCAAAGGACGAGGCCGGGTTCTTTGCCGACTGGGGATGGATCGCCGGACCAGCCGCAAAAAAGGGCGGGCAGGCGGGTAGCCTGACCCATCCGATTATCTATGCGGTTGCCGCCCGTGTGGCGGATCCGGAGTTGGCCGTCCGGCTTCTCGGCCACGCTTCGGACGCCGATCTCAACACCGACCACGCGGTCACCACGACACATCTCGGCATCAAGTCCGAACAGCTCAAAGATCCGCGATACGCCGATGCCTGGCCGCTGGCCCGCGCCACCGAGCTGCTGAAGATCACCAAATTCCTGCCCAATAATCCGCAATTCGGCGATCTCAACGGGATCATCTACACGGCCCTTCAGGGTGTCGAAACAGGCCGGCTGTCCGGGCAGCAGGCGGCCGATTTCGTCATCGACGAGGCGACCTCGTCACTCAAGGATGTGATGGTCCAATAAGAGCGACCGAAAATGAGCCGCCTCCTCTCGTCATTCCCGCTTGCGCGCGCGAACGCGGGAATCCAGGGCCGTCAAACTCGGCGCCTTGGACCCTGGACCCTCCCCGGGCGACCGGCCCTTGCGGGCCGTCCCGGGGATCCGCGGGGTGACAGAAGGGCTCTAACCAATGGCCGCAGTGACCGATCTGCCGGTTGAGCGCCGCGATCACGCCGGCTCAGCCGCGCGCAGGCGAACCAATTTTGCGTTGTTCCTCGGGCCCGCGATTGCGCTCACTTTCCTGTTCTTTGTCATTCCGGTCCTTATCGACATCGCGGTGTCGTTTAGCGATCTCGATCGCACTCTGCGCATCAGCAAATTCACCATCGAGCAATATCAGAAGGTCTTCCAGGGAGACCGACTCCTGCCGCAAGTCGTTGGTCTGACATTCGTCTACGCCTTTGGCACGCTCGCCGTCTTCAATGTCACCTTCGGGCTCGTGCTCGCGCTGACCACCACCTCGCTCGACAAGATATCCGGCGGCTTCTTTCGCGGCGTCTGGCTCCTGCCGCGCATGAGCCCTTCGGTCCTCTATGTTCTGCTGTGGCTGTGGGTCATCAACCCCTCGGATGTCGGGCTGTTGAACCAGTTCCTGATGCCGATGTTCGGTCTGGCAACGCCGCTCGATCTGATGACCAGCGCGCCGGTCGCGCTGATCATCATCGCCAATGGATTTATCGGCGCGTCGCTGGGCATGATCATCTTCGCCGCGGCGATACGCGGCATTCCCGAGCACCTGTTCTATGCCGCAGAGGTCGACGGCGCCGGCACGCTGGCCAAGATTCGTTTCATTACGCTGCCCGCGCTGCGCTGGCCGATCAGCTTCGTGACGATCTACCAGACGCTGTCGCTGCTGGTGAGCTTCGAATACATTCTCCTGCTCACCAAGGGCGGCCCGTTCTACGACACCACCGTCTACGCGCTCTACGTCTATCGGCGGGCATTTACCAGCGGCCAATACGGTTACGGCGCCGCGCTGGCGCTGTTTTTGATCGTCATCGGCGCCGCCGCCGCACTGCTCGGCTGGCGCTTTTTCGACTTGCAGCGGCTATTGCAGCGTCCCCGCATCGAGGTGCACTGAGATGGTGGCTCCGGTGACATTTACCGAGCTCCACCCCAGGCCGGCTGCTCCTGTGGATTGGGGCAAGCTGGCCGCCCGCGCGCGCTCGCTGCGCCGCGCCAAGGCGGTCGTCCTGTATGCCTTTCTAATCTCTGTCTCGTTGCCGATCATCCTGCCCTATTTCTGGCTTGTGACGATCGCCCTTTCCGCGAGAACCGGCGTGGCCGACACGGTGGTTCTGTGGCGCTCGATGGCCGTGCTCGCGCCCGCGGTGATCGCCTTTTGGCTGGCCGCGATGCTGGCGCGGAACCGTCGCCAGCTATGGCTCGGCCTGACGGCGATCGGGGTCGTTGCGACGGCAGCCTTCGCATGGCTGGTCGGCCCGGACCTGCACCTGCGCAATTTCATCTTTCTGGTGGAGCCCGATTTCGCCTCGGTCGTGCGCTCGCGTGTCGGGGCAGTGCACGGCGCGGTCCAGTTCCCGAGCGTCTGGCGAGCCTTTGGCAATTCGCTGCTGATCGCTGGCTCGCAGACGGCCATCGTGCTGACCGTAGCGTCGCTCGCAGCCTACTATTTGTCGCGGTTCCAGTTCCCAGCCCGCGCCGCGATGCTGCGGTCATTGCTCGTGCTGCATGCATTTCCGGTGCTGACCCTGATCGTGCCGATGTTCCTGATGCTCTATTGGATCGGGCTGTTGGACACGCTCTCTGGCGTTATCCTCGTGCTCGTCGCCTTTGAGCTGCCCTTTGCGATCTTCATCATGAAGGGCTTTTTCGACGCGGTGCCGTGGGACATTGAGATGAGCGCGCTGACCGACGGTGCCTCGCGGCGTCAGGCGTTTCTGCGGGTGGTGTTGCCGCAGGTCAGAAACGGGCTACTTGCAGTCGCCGTCTTCACGTTCATCCGCGGATGGGAGGAGTACATCTTCGTCTTCACCTTCCTGATCCGGAACACCAACTGGACAATGAGCCTCTACATGTACTACGTCCGCGACGACGTGATGGGTGTCGATTACGGTGTCGTCTCCGCAGTCGGGGTCTTCTACCTCGTCCCAAGCCTGATTCTCTACCTCGCCGCCCAGCGCTACTTGATGCAAATGTCGATCGGCGGGGTTAAGGGCTGAGGCCGATGGCGAAGGTCGAGTTCCGCCACGTCGCCAAACGGTTCGGAGATCTCGAGGTGATCCCCGATCTGAGCCTGACGATCGAGGACGGCGAGTTTGTCGCGCTGCTCGGCCCGTCTGGCTGTGGCAAGTCGACGAGCCTCTTCATGCTGGCCGGGATCTATCTGCCGAGCGGCGGGGAGTTGTTATTCGACGGCTCCGTCGTCAACGAGGTCGAGGCCAAGGACCGCAACGTCGGCATCGTCTTCCAGTCCTATGCGCTCTATCCGCACATGACCGTTCGGGACAACGTCCTGTTCCCGCTCCGCTTCAAGCGGATGCCGCGCGCGGAGGCGCTCGGCCGTGTCATCGCGGCGGCCAATCTCGTCCAGGTCGAAGAGCTTCTCGACCGGCGGCCGAGTGAGCTGTCGGGAGGCCAGCAGCAGCGGGTGGCGCTGGCCCGCGCCCTAGTCAAGGAGCCACAGCTGCTGCTCCTCGACGAGCCGCTTTCCAATCTCGATGCGACACTCCGGTTGATCATGCGGACCGAAATCAAGTCATTGCAGAAAAAGCTCGGGGTGACGACGGTGCTCGTCACGCACGACCAGATCGAAGCGACGACGATGGCCGACCGCATCATCTGCATGCGCGCCGGGCGAATCGAACAGATCGGCACACCGGACGACCTCTACCGCCGGCCGCAGAGCCTGTTCATCGCAGGCTTCATCGGGTCGCCGCCGATCAACGTGGTCAGTGGCGACGCGAGGGAAGGCGAGGTGTGCATCGGGTCGGTCGCGTTCCCGTTTGCGGGAGCGCCGGGTGCGGTGACTATCGGATTGCGGCCGGAACACCTGAGGTTCACTGACTCGGGCCTCAGCGGGCGGATCGCACAAATAGAGCCGATGGGGCGCGAGATCCTTTATGTCGTCGACACCGATGCCGGATATTTTCGGGTCCTCGAACACGGGTCCGTGGCGGCGCATGGCGTGGGCGAACCCGTGAACATCGGCTTCTCGCCGGACGACTCCTTAGTGTTCGACGCCGCCAGCCAAAGGCTTCTCGCCGCCACGCGGGTGGGTCCGCCGACATGATCGGCGGGTAAGGCAACGCGGCAGACGCCAACCGACGAGAGGCGCCGACTCCGGACCTTCCGGCCCTCACCCCGGAACGGGGAGATTCGACCCTTCTCGGCACTCAGCCGGCAGCTGGAATATCGAGACCACGGAGCGTTCGGCATCACCGAAGAGCGAAGACTGCTTGACTCCGGCCAGGCATTTTTGATATCATTATTATATCGTAAACTTGTGAATGGAGGCCCCGTCATGTCGGCCACGATCATTTCAGCCCCGCCAGCCCGCAGCGCGTTTGTCGACAGGGAGCTCCATACCGCCAACGGGTATGTGATGCTTGGGATTGGCTTAGCCTTCATCGCCGTTTCTTGTTGGCTGGCCTACACCGGATTCGTCGTAGGCCACTCGCTCGTTCGAGCCTGGATTGCTCTGCCCGCGATCATCTTCGCCATCGCCGTCCTAAAGGGGCTCGTCGTGCTTCAGCCTAACGAGAGCCTTGTCTGTCTATTGTTCGGAAGCTACGTCGGCACTGAACACCGGCCGGGTTTTTGGTGGATCAATCCTTTCAATTCCAAGCTGAAAATCTCGCGCCGTCTGGAGACATTGGAGAGTGGCCCGCTTAAGGTCAATGATGCTGTCGGCAATCCGATTGATATTGGTGCGGTAATCGTCTGGCGTGTGGAGGACGCCGCTAAGGCGCTTCTGGAGGTCGGCTCCTACGCCAACTACGTGAAGGCGCAGAGCGAAACCGCCTTGCGGCGGATGGCGAGCGCGCACCCTTACGATCTTGTCGAGGCCGACGGAGCGGTGAGGCAAGGCGAACGACCGACAAGTGGAACAGAGAGACCGGACCACGATCATACACCGGTGTCGACGGTCAGTTTGCGCGACGGTGGAGATGCAGTCATTGAAGCCTTGCTGCACGAGATCCGGACACGCATGGAGCCGATCGGTGTCTCAGTGCTTGAAGCACGAATCTCCCACCTCGCCTACTCGTCGGAGATCGCGGGCGCTATGCTTCGCAAGCAGGCGGCCAGCGCAGTGGTTGCCGCCCGACGCATGGTCGTGAACGGCGCCGTGAGCATCGTAGAAGACGCTCTTAGCGAGCTCGACAAGAAAAAACTCGCTGACGACCTCGATCCAGAACGTAAAGCTGCCATGATCTCTAATCTGCTCGTTGTCCTGGTTGGCGACAGGGAAGTGACCCCCGTGATCAATACTGGCACCTTGTATTCGTAACCGATTATGGCTCAACGAGGTCGGCCGCCCGGACCGGACCGCATCGCCTTCCCACTCCGGGCGGAGAAAGGCATTCTCGATGCAGTAAAGCGATGCGCGGTGACGGACTTACGGAGCGTCAATGCCGAAATCGAGATACTTCTTCGGGAGGCACTGGCGCGCCGCGGTATTCGAATCAGACCCGCGAACGAAGATGGCAAGGACAACTTCAATAAATGACAACGCAGCCGTTCCACTAGAGCTAGCCATCATAGAACGCTGCTTCACGAAGTAACACGTCGTCCGCCTCGGTCATATACGCAAATCCGCGAAAATGATACGCCTAAGATGATCGATGAGTTGGATAAACTCGAAGCATATGGGAGGTGACCGAGCTTTCCTTCTAAATCGCCGCATCGCCGCATCGCCGCGTGGTCTCTTGCAGTAGGCTCCATGACGAGCATGTCTGCGAACGCAGGACTGTTGCCCGAGCGCGTGGAGAACGCTGCACAGGAACGCATTGCGGCTGGCACACACCGCAACTAGAAATCGAATAGCGTGTCTACGGCTCACCCCTGAAGCACGCTCGTGATTCGGTTGCCGTCTGCCGAAGGGGCGGAATCGGCGCTACTTCGCCGTTTGCGCACGTGTCGGCGAAGGACCGGAATCCACCCACTTGAGACCCGAGGCGGCACAACGCAACGACCGCAATGTTGAAGGATCAGCCGACGACCCGTTGGCGGGTTCGCGCGGCGTCGTGTGCGGCGCGGGCGGCAACGACCTCGGCCCGGTCGGATATCTCGGGAACCGCGACGTCCCACCAGGCTCCGCCCGCACTCGTACCCGCCGTAGGATCGGTGGCGATAACGATGACCGAACTGCGGCGCTCGGCCCGCATCGCCGGCAGCGCAGCTTCGAGTTCGGCGAGGCTCGCCACTTTCCGCGAATTGGCGCCCAGGCTCGCGGCGTGAGCAGCAAAATCGACCGCCGAGCCGCCGGGGAAGAGGTTGTTGAACGAGGCGCCACCGCAACTGCGCTGCAACCGGTCGATGCAGCCGAAGCCGCCATTGTCGAGCACCACGATGTTGAGCTTCTTGTCGAGCATCAGCGAGGTCGCGATCTCGGAATTCATCAGCAGATAGGAACCGTCGCCGACTAGCACCCAGATTTCGCGCTCGGGGGTGGCGAGCTTGGCGCCGAGCCCGCCGGCGATCTCATACCCCATGCAGGAATAGCCGTATTCGACGTGATAGGTGCCGGCCTCCCGGCAGCGCCACAATTTGTGCAATTCACCCGGGAGTCCGCCCGCTGCGCAGACGATCACATCGCGCGGCCCGGCCGAACGGTTGACCGCACCGAGCACCTGCGCGTCGCTCGGCGGCGCGGCGTTAGAGGGTGCCGTCGCCTGCGCCACCGTTGCGTTCCATTCGGCTGCCAAGTCTCGCGCCTTCGCCGACCAGTCGGCCGGCGCCGTCCATCCGGCCAGGGCACCGTCTAACGCCTCCACCCCGGCTCGTGCGTCCGCGACCAACGGCAGCGCACCATGCTTGGCGGTGTCAAAGCTCGCTGTGTTCAATTGGATCAACCGGGCGGACGGATTGCGGAACAGGCTGCGCGAAGCGGTCGTGAAATCGGAGAGCCGCGTCCCAACCGCCAGGATCACATCCGCTTCCGCGGCGAGTTCATTGCCGGCGCTCCCGCCGGTCACGCCGATCGCACCCATGTTGCACGGATGGTCCCAGGCGAGCGCTCCCTTCCCCGCCTGCGTCTCGGCGACCGGCACACCGTGACGCGTTGCGAAAGCGGCGAGTGTTTCGCAGGCCAGCGCGTAATGCACACCGCCGCCAACAATGATCAGCGGCGCCCGGGCTCGCGAGAACGCTGCTGCGGCCTCGGCAAGCTCCGCGGGATCGGGCGGTGGCCGACGAATGCGGCAGTAGTGCGGCACAAAGAACGCCTCGGGGTAGTCGTAGGCTTCCGCCTGCACATCCTGCGGCAAGGCCAGAGTGACAGGGCCGCATTCGGCCGGATCGGTCAATATGCGCATCGCCTGCGGTAGGCTTTCGAGAATCTGCTCCGGTCGAGTGATCCGGTCCCACCAGCGCGAGACCGGCCGAAAGCAGTCATTGACCGATATTGTCGGGTCGCCGAACGCTTCGATCTGCTGCAGGACCGGGTCGGGCCGGCGTCCGGCAAAGACATCGCCGGGAAGCAGCAGCACCGGCAGGCGATTGGCGTGGGCCACCGCAGCTGCGGTCACCATGTTGGTGGCACCCGGACCGATCGAGGTCGTACAGGCCATCATGCGGCGGCGCTGGCTCGCCTTGGCAAAGGCAACCGCGGCCAACGCCATCGCCTGTTCGTTGTGCGCGCGCAACGTCGGTAGCTGGTCTCTCGCGGCAAACAGCGCCTCGCCCAATCCGGCGACATTGCCGTGGCCGAAAATTGCGAAAACACCGGCAAAGAGAGCGTGCTCGCTGCCATCGGTCTCGCCCCTCTGCGCCGCGAGAAAGCGGCAGAGCGCCTGCGCCATCGTGAGGCGGATTGTGGTCATTGCCGATCCCTCCCGTCTTGCCTCCTTGTAGTGGGCGACGCTTGGGCATCGCAATCCTGCGTTCAGCCGGGTAAGCTCGCCTGAGGATGGAACAGGGCGAGCCGTGACCGATGCCGGTGCGCCTCGGCATCAGCCCGATCGGCTGGAGCAATGACGATTTGCCGGAATTGGGCGGCGAGACGCCGCTCGACACCTGCCTTGCCGAGGCGCGGGCGGCGGGATACGAGGGGATCGAGCTCGGCAACAAATTTCCCCGGGATCCTGCGGTATTGCGACCAATCCTCGAGCGGTTCGGGCTGGCGCTGATCTCGGGATGGTACAGCGGTCGGCTTCTCGAGCGGTCGGTTGCAGAGGAGATCGCGGCAATCGAGCCGCATTGCGCCCTGCTGGTCGCGATGGGCTGCGCCGTGCTGGTTTATGCCGAAACGAGCGGCAGCGTCGCCGGTGAGCGGCATCGCCCGCTGTCGAGCCGGCCGCGGCTTGCCGACGGGAGCTGGCGCGATTTTGGTGCTCGGCTGACCGAGCTCGCCGGCCACTCGTCGAGGCAAGGCATCGGGCTCGTCTACCATCACCATATGGGGACCGTGATCGAGAGCGAGGCGGAAATCGACCGCCTGATGGCGGCGACCGGCGATAATGTCGGCCTGCTACTCGACACCGGACACGCGGCCTATGCCGGCGCCGATCCGGTTAGCTTGGTTCGGAGATACGGGGACCGCATTAGCCATGTTCACTGCAAGGATGTCCGGCCCGAGGTGCTCGCGCGCGTCCGCGCCGACGATGCGAGCTTTCTCGACGCCGTTCTTGACGGCGTTTTTACCGTTCCGGGTGACGGCTGCGTCGATTTTGCCGCAGTGCTCGCGGAACTTGGCGCCGCGGACTACAACGGCTGGCTGGTCGTCGAGGCCGAGCAGGATCCCGCGAAAGCGGCGCCGTTGGCTTACGCGCGGCTCGGTTTTGCCCGGCTGAGCGCCGCCGCGGCGCGCGCGGGCCTCATGAGGGAAGAGCAATGAAGATCGGCATGATCACCGACAGTCTCGGCGCGCTGTCCTTCGACGCGCTTCTCGGCACCGCTGCCGAACTCGGTATCGAGCGGTTGGAGTTCGCCGCCGGCAACTGGTCGCAGGCGCCGCACCTGGCGCTCGACCGGATGCTCGATAATGCGCCGGCGCGACAGGAGTTCCTGGCCAAGCTCGACGATCACGGCATCTCGATCAGCGCCCTGAATTGCTCGGGCAATCCGCTGCATCCGGGCGCGATCGGCGAGCGACACCGGGAGGTGACGCGCAAGACGATTGCCCTCGCCGGCCTGATGGAGGTCGAGAGGGTGGTCATGATGTCGGGTTGTCCGGGTGGGCCGGGCGATGCCAATGCTAATTGGGTGACGACGAGCTGGCCGCCCGAGACCCAATTGATCCTCCGCTACCAGTGGGACGAAGTGCTGATCCCGTATTGGCGGGAGCTCGTCGCTTACGCCCAGGGGCGTGGCGTCAGGAAGCTCTGCCTCGAACTGCACGGGCACCAGAACGTCTACAGCGTCGGCACCTTCTTTCGGTTGCGCGACGCGGTCGGGGACAATGTCGGTGTCAACTTCGACCCCAGTCATCTGATGTGGATGGGCGCCGATCCGCTCGCCGCGATCGCCGCACTGGGGCCGTCCATCTATCACGTGCACGCCAAGGACACGCGCCTCGAATCCGAGCCGCTGGCGCGCGACGGCCGGATCGAAATCAGGCCGGCGGAGGACGTCGCGCATCGGGCTTGGAATTACGTGACTCTCGGTCATGGGCACGACGAAACCTGGTGGCGCGGGTTCTGCCAGGCGCTCGTCGCAACCGGCTATGACGACGTGCTGTCGATCGAACACGAGGACCTCGCATTGCCGCCGACCGAAGGTGTGGCAAAATCCGTCGCGCTGTTGCGCCGTGTGATCGCGGCGTCGTGTTCGAGCGCCGGCGGGTCTGCGATCTGACGGACGAAGACCGCGAGATGCACGCAGCCGAATTCCGTCAGATCACCTTGGCCGTCGCCGTCGATATTTCGCCGGCGCACCAACCGCCGGCCTTGGACCGGCGCTTTCCAGTGGCGGCGTGAGGGGTCTTACCTCGACGGCAGCGTCTGCCATCCGGCGCATGTAAAAGCAAGCGTGCCATCGCTCGCCTCTATACCGGGAACCGCGGCGCCTGCTGCAAAGGCCACGGTCTCTACCTCGCGCAGGTGGCAGGAGAGCATGGTGGCCGGGCAGAACCTCGCGCAATCTTGCCGCCGCTTCTTGAGCCGGTATCCATCGGTTAAGATCGCATGGCCGATCAGGGCGGCTGTGGGTGCCGCATCCCGGGCTTGCATTCGAGCCGAGGTTCACGACCGGCAGGGCGGGCTATCCGCGTCTCCGTTCTGCCTGCCGCGAGCCCCAAATGCGACCCTGTCGCTGGGCGTGAACATGACGAACACGCGAGGGAGGTGGATATGCCAAGAAGAGGCATCACAGTCGCTGTTATCGTCATCTTGGCCTGCCTCATCGTACTGGGCCTGGCGAGCAGCTTCCTGGTCGATTGGGCCTGGTTCTCGGCCATCGGGTATCTGAATATCTTCTGGACGATCCTTGGCGGCAAGGCGGTCCTCTTCTTCACCGTTTTCGCGGGGTCCGCCGTCCTTCTCTGGGTGAACGGATTCCTGGCCTACCGGTTCGCCCGGCGACGGGGGCATGTGCATCGCGTCGACTTTGAGCAGATAGCCCGTGGGGTTCAATCATTGCCCGAGCTGTTGGGGCTTATGAGCCAGCGTCTTCCGTGGCGTCTGATCATCGCGGGGGTCGCCGTCGTCCTTGCGATCCTGGTTGCCGCCGGGGAGGTCAGTAACTGGGGCGTGTTCCTGCGATTCGTCTATCAGGTGGCGTATGGCCAGAGCGATCCGCAGTACGGCAAGGACATCGGCTTCTATCTCTTCTCCCTTCCCGCCTATGTCGTCATCAAAAATTGGCTGCTGCTGATGCTCGTGTTGAGCTTTCTCCTTGCCGGAGCGGTGTATTGGGTGCACGGCGACATCGAATTCAGCGAGCGCCGGTCGATCTCAGCTACGGCCATCGCCCATGGCTCCGCTCTGCTTGGGCTCTTTTTCGCGGTGAAAGCCTGGTCCTACGGTCTCGACCGTTTTCTGCTGCTATACGGCGACAACGGTGTGGTGGTAGGGGCGAGCTACACCGATATCCATATTGCACTGCCCGTCCTCTGGCTGCTGGTCGGGCTTTCGATCATCGCAGCCCTTGCCTGTTGGGCCAATTTGCGGGTCCGCACTTACAAGCTTCCGGTAGCTGGGGCGGTGCTGGTCTTTGGCAGCTCCTTGGTGCTGGCTCTGGTGCTCCCCGCGCTGTTTCAGCTCGTGTTCGTCAAACCGAACGAGCTGCAGTTGGAGAAGCCCTACATCCAGCGCAATATCGACCTCACCCAGCAGGCCTACAATCTCCATCAGATCTCGGTCAAGCCCTTCCCGGTGGAACAGAATCTCACTTTCCAGACGCTGCAGGCCAACCAGGCGACCATTGACAATATCAGGCTGTGGGATTGGCAGCCGTTGATGGATACCTACGCTCAATTGCAGGAGATTCGGACCTACTACAAGTTCCATGACGTGGATGTGGATCGTTACCATCTCGACGGCGCGTATCAGGGGGTGACCTTGTCGGCCCGCGAGCTCCAGCCCGCACTCCTACCCGCCAATGCCCAGACCTGGGTCAACTGGCATGTGCTGTTCACGCACGGCAATGGAGCGGTGATGAGCCCGCTCGCCCGCAAGACCAAAGAGGGATTGCCGGTCTTCTACCTGCAGGACATCCCGCCGGTCGCGACAGGAGGCCCGCCGATCGACGAACCGCGCATCTACTTCGGGGAAGAGACCGACACCTACGTCAT
>Ga0187846_10000043_pt1 | contig 70893 bp, 64 predicted proteins | sample TC_taG_FD_161473 | JGI IMG/M metagenome (GOLD analysis project Ga0187846, IMG submission 161473) | Biofilm microbial communities from the roof of an iron ore cave, State of Minas Gerais, Brazil - TC_06 Biofilm (v2) | ecosystem: Environmental > Terrestrial > Deep subsurface > Cave > Wall biofilm... | reverse complement strand
ACCGCGCCGCCGGCCTGCAGCCCATTCTTGGTGAGCTGGTAGTACAGCGCATCGGCGATCACGTTCTCGCCGCTGGCTGAGCCGGCCGTCTTGGTGCCCGCACCGGCGGCAGCGCCGCCGCCCGCGCCGAACTCCCAGCCCTTGTTCACGAACTCCCCCATGGCTGCCGCGGTTTTGAAAACGATCAGTGTCTCGGTCTCGGAGGCGCCGATCTGCAGCCCGGCGCTCGCCTGCGCCATCGACATGAACGTGTCGTTCCTCGTCTTCATGTCGTGGACGAGCCCCTTGCCGCCGGCGCCGCCGAGGAGAAAGGTGAACCCATACGAGGTGAAGACGGCGTAGCCCGGGGACTTCGCGACCGCGTCCTTGAGCTTCGGGTCGGCCTTGTAGAACCGCTCGAGCGTGGTCTGCGTCACCTTGCGGATCTCGGCCTGCTTGTTGGCCTTGTCGGATTGCGCGAACGCGGTCCCGGCGGCGAGCGACAGCGCTAGCACGCTGGTGGTGAAGAGGCGGTGAACTTTCATGAGGTAACTACTCCTTCTTGTCAGGGGAAGCGGGTCCATTATGAATGATGTTGCAACATCGGACTGGCATTGCACGCGAGCGGCGCGGTGCGAGCGCTAGCGGTAGAAGAACGCCCGCCGCCGGGCGGCACCCGCGTAGGAGACGGGCGTCAACGGCATGCCGATGACGTCGATAAAGACCGACACCAACCCGTCGCGCGCCGGCATGTCCCCCTCCAGCAGTTTCACGTCATAGGTGAGATCCTCACCCTTCAGCACCGGGTCGCGCAGCACCACCACTACGTTCTTGACGCCACTCGCGCTGAAGATCGAGACGGTGGCGTTGGGCGGGTCCTTGAGAAAGCTGTCCTTGCCCTCACTCCAGAAGGGGACGAACTCCTTGGTGTCCATGTGGCCGGCGAGGCGCTTCGGGCGGTCGGAAAAGTACACCGTCGCCGGGCTCACGCCCTTCAGCGTGAGCTTGCCGTTTTGGTAAGCCATGCCCTTCGCGCTTTGAACGAACAGCAGGGTAACGTTCTCGTCCGTCTTGGGGGTTTGCGCGACTGCGGACCGGAGCGGCGCAAGCTGCGCCATCAACGCCGCGGCCACAAAAGCGCGTCTCGTCGGCATGTCCTCACTCCACAATCTGGTTGAGCAGTTTCTGCGACTCGGTTTGGTATTGGCTCTGGGAGATGAGGCCCTGGTTCAGCAGCGACTTCAGCTCCTTCAGCCGCGCCACCGCGGCCGCCTGACTGCTCGAGACGGCGGGTGCAGCGGCGGGCGCCGGGGGCGGGGGTGGGGCAGTCTCAACGACATTGATGGTCTGCGGCTGCGCGGCCGCCGCGGCGCGGGCTTCGTCCGCGGAGCGGGTCGCAGCGACGGCGACGCCAGCGACCAACCAGCGCCCGAAGAGATCGATGAAGAGCGACGCGGGACCACCGAGCTTTGGCGGCGTGCCGGAAATGACCGTGATGTCGTAGACGAGATCGTTGCCCTTGAACCGCGGGTTCTGCAGCTTCACCACAACGTCTACCAGGTTGGTCTGCCCGCCCTCGAACACGGAGAGCGTCCCGTTCGGCGGGTCCTTGCGGAAGCTGTTGCTGTCGCTGCCGGTCCACAACTTCATGTACTCATCATGGGTGCGATAGTGGCCCGCCATCCGGGCCGGGCGATCGGTAAAGAACAGCGTGGTCGGACTCACGTCCTTCAACGTGAGCGTGCGCTGGTCCTGACTGATCGCGACTCCCCGCGAGTTCTGCACGAAGAGGAGCTGCACCTGCTCCCGCTTCGCCGGCGAGGGGGTCTGGGCATAGCCGATACCCGGCGCGGCGAGCGCCGCGACGAGCGCTGCGGCGACGAGGAGTGACCCAGTCTGGAGTCGACGCGTAAGCATGGTCCATTCCCCTTTCCTGGTGTGCGACGGTGCGTTGTTGGAGCGGCGCGCCGCTGGAGTGCTTCAAGGTGAGCTGCGCCGTAAGATCCCGATGCCATTGTACTACCCGAGCAGTTCCCGCCGCCGCGCGCGATGACCGGCTGGATGTTCAGGATGTTCTGCGTGCCGTCCCGCGGCCCGACGTTTGAAGTTGGTGTTCGTTCTGAAACGGCACGCTGATTAGGTTCGCGACCGGGTTCTGCACCAGCTGTGCGAGTTACTCGGCGCTCTCTTCGGCCCGGGCGGGCGCGGCGAGCGCTGCCGCAAGGCCGATCAGCGCCAAGACTACGGTTGCCCCTGTGGCGACGACGATCCCCATTGCGCCCCGTTGCGTCTGCAGCCGAGGCATGGCCCGCAAGCTGCAGCGGCTTCGATTGCGCGATCAGCCCTCACGTCGGCCAGGATGACTGGGATGAGTGCAAAGAGCGAGATTGGCGGTACCTTTGGCAGCCAGTGTCTACCTCGTTCGCGACCGTGCCCGATCGCGCGCCGGTCCGCCCTACTGCGGGAGGACTTGCGCGGTCGACCCGGAGCCTTCGATGTAGACGCGCTGGCCCACACTGAGGCGCGGATTCGGCGCCTGCGTCACGACCACCAGCACGCCGCTATTGAGGCGGACCACGATCTGCTGGCCGGGCTTTTTGCTCTCGTACTTGTTCTCCGCGTACTGCCCGCCGGCGGCGCCGGCGATCGCGCCGATGGCGATGGCGACGTCCCGGCCGGTCCCCGCGCCGATCAGGCTGCCGAGCGCGGCGCCGCCCGCGCCGCCCAGGATGGCGCCGACGCCGAGGTCATGCGGGTGCTCGAGCTGCACGCTCGTGATCTGCTCGATCCGCCCTTGACGGATCTCTTGCGGCGCGCTGGCGCCACCCATCATCCCACCCATTTGGGCGCATGCCGCAAGCGTGAGTGCGAGCAGGGCGGCGAGTACCGCTGACGACAGTCGCTTCATGAGCAGTATCCTATGCAGAGGAGGATGTACAGGCTCGCCCAAATCGCAAGCCGCGGTGTCGAGCTCGAAGACCGTGTACTGCCGGGGTGGTGTTGGTCATCGCTACCGGCGCGAGGCCCGCGGCTTTTGGCGCCCATCGCGGCGATGGCTTGCGTCCATCGCTGAGGCATGACCGTCGCAAGCCAAAGTCGTCAAAGCGCGACGCCGCGGTCCCTTTGGCCGCCATTTTTCAGGTCCTAGGCGGCGCAATCCAGTCCTCGAAAGCCGAGCAGTATATTACGCAGTCGAGCATGCTGCTTGACAGACTACGACAAGCGCTTGCATTGGGGAGCGCCGCTCGCGCCGCGGCCGCCCCCGCTTTGACCGCGTGAAATCGGCTGCCGGCGATCCAGAATGCGCATCGCGGTGCTCGCTCCGGATCAGAGCGGTGTGCAAACGCCGAACAAGACGAACGCCCCTTCGCGATCGGCGAGCGTCACCGTCATCCGCCCGCTCGCCTGGTCGAGCGCGATCGTCCAGCCGAAGCCGAGCTCGGTGCCCTGCACCAACAACTCCGCCTCGGTCTTCTCGACTGCGGCGATCGTGGAAGTGCGCTTCGGCCCGACCACGGCCTTCGCGGCGAAATCGATGCGCATGAAGTTGGGCGCCCCCAGGGCCTCGGGCGCGCCCCGGGAGCAGGGCGCGCCCGGCGTGCACTCGATCGCTTCTTCCGACGCGCAGATGAGCGTCTTCGAGCCATCGAAATCGCCGGCCATCGCGCTCGCCGTCGCGAAGCCCATGGTTGTCACCGCCGCGCGCAGAAGCTTTTTCATGATGGCGCCGTTCGTCACTTGATCGTGTAGCCGCGACCTTCCATGCATGCGGCGAACGCCCGGTAGTACGTCTGCAGGGCTTGGTTCTGGGCCCCGACCGCCTGCTGGTTGTACGCGGCCTGATTCTGGCGCGCCTGGCGTCCGCCCGCCATGGTGCCGACGACCGCGCCGATGCCGGCGCCACGGCCCGCATCGCCAGCGATAGCGCCGATCGCGAGGCCGCCGAGCGCACCGCGGGCCGCGCCGGCGGCCCGCTCGCCCCCGCCCACCGCCGGTCCCGTTTGCACCGGCGGTGGCGTCGCCGCCAAGGCCGCCGGATCGATGCCGGTCTGCTGCTTCGCCCACACGTGGCAATCGCCTTGGTCGCGGTTCTGCTGATTCGCGCTCTGTCCCCGAGCCGGATAGACGATCGGTTGCTGAGCGGGTGCTTGCAGTACACCGCACAGTGCCGCACAGCCGGCGGCCAGCCGGACTCCGTTCAGTCTGCTCATGCGCACGGCGCTCTCCGTTGATTCAACGCAGGGTAACATTATGCCGCCGCCTGCTCCGGTCCTCACCGGTCACCTCCAGAAGCCGAACACGCGGTCGACGATGCCGATCGCATACGTCGCGCCCGGCAAGGCGTAGCGCTGGACGAGCGCCGGGAGGTGGAGCCGCCGCGCGAGTCCGAGGGCGCCGAAACGGCGCCGATAAATGCGAGCTGCCTGAGCTCGACGCCGACGGTGAAGGCGAATAGCGCGAGCGGCACATCGCGGCTCGGGAGTCCGATTTGGGTGAGCGCACCGGCGAACCCGGACCCGTGGAGCAAACCGAAAGTGAAGGCCACCACCCAGGGCCACCGCGCGGTGAGACTCGCCTCACCGCGCTGCATGCGGACGATCTCGCTCGCGAGGAGGATGCTGAGCGCGATCGTTGCTTCCGCCGGCGCTCCGGGCACGTGCACCACACCGAGCGTTGCGAGCGCGAGCCTGATCGAATGCGCGAGCGTAAGCGCGGGTGATCGTCCAAAGAAGCACGCGCACGCTGAGCACGATCAGGACGCGCGCCTTCAAGCGCTGGTCGGAAGAATTCCCGACCGGATAGCGGGCGAGGAACGCCCGCGCCTAGCGTCGGCGCGGATGGCTGTGCAGGTGTACGGCCACGATCGATATGGATGTCGCCTCGAAGCCGCGCAGTGCGCGGTTGGTTTCGCCAGCGATTCGGTTTGGTTCGCCGCGCCCTATCGCGCGAGCTGGATGATCACATTGCGCAGCGGTGCATCGGGGATCTTCAGCAGACCGCCGAACGGCCGGTCCATCTCGAGGATGAGGAAGATCGCGCTCGATACCGATAGAGCGCACACGATGCACACCGCTATGACGGTGCCGTTGCTCGGCGCAAAAAGACTCAGGCTGGCGGAGATCGTGGCGAGCCAGAAAACCAGCACCACCAAAAATGGCGTCGGGATCGAACTTCCGGTCTGCTCGACCAGCAGCCAGCGCGTTTGCGCGAGATCGTCGCCGAGTCGGAGCGCTTGCTTTTGGAGCGCACGCTGCGCGTCGGTGGTCGGTGAGAGTGCCAACACCAAACTCTGGATGTCATCGATCCTCACCGCGGCTGGCACGCCCGGCGCCGCGCCGGCGCCGGCCGCCGGTGGATCCCCTTCGACCCAGGTCAGATCGACCTTGGACACCACCAACCGCCGCAGCGCCTCACGGGCCGCGTCGGCCTCGGGCCCGAACTGCCGCAGGTTGTGATCGAGCAAAATCAGCTTGGTCGCGGCTTGCTTGACCTCCTCGGATTTGGTGTCGAACGAGCTCTTTGCCGACGCCACGAGCAAGCCGAGCACGAGGGCGGCCAGCGTGGCGAGGAGTCCGATCCCCACGTGCACCATATCCTTTGTCTCGCTGCTCAGATGGTGTTTGGGCAGGACGGCGCGCAGGAACGCCCCGAGCGCGGCGCCGCCCAGGACCAGTAGGAATACCAATGCCGAGATTGCCAATGCACTCAAGATTCGTCCTCCAGCGCGGGATGACGCCGATGTCGCCGATCACCAGGTCGGCGCGGGGCAGCGCTGCGACGACCCCGGCGCCCGCTGCGGTTGAAAAGCCCGCGCTGCAAATGGTAGCCTGTCTCCGGAAGTAGGTTCGTCCTCTGGCGCGCGGGCGCCGGGATCCGGATTCGCACCGCGCCTTTGCTGCCCAAACACGGGAGTCTCGAATGAAAACCTTGCGCCTGCTCCAGTCTCTTGCCGTCGCCCTCGCCGGCATCGCCCTCGCCAGCCCGGCGCTGGGGCAAAGCACCGCGCCGAGCGACGAGTGGCGCTTCGCCGTCACGCCGTACCTTTGGTTGCCCAACATCAACGGCACGCTCAAGTACCAGGTCCCGTCCGGCGGCGCGAGCCCGGAGGTGGGCCTCGGGCCGAACGACTATCTCAGCAACCTCAAGTTTGCGCTCATGTTGGCGGGTGAGGCGCGCAAAGGTCGCTGGGGGGCGTTCACCGACTTGATCTATCTCGACTTCTCGGGCCAGAAGAGCGCGGTGAAGGCGGTCGATTTCCTAAGCGTCGGCAGAGACCGGGTCACCAGCCAGATCGATGCCGGCACCCAGTCGTCGCTGAAGGGCACGCTGTGGACGCTCGCGGGGAGCTACACCGCAATCGACACACCCGAGTGGACGCTCGATGCGTTTGCCGGGTTCCGCTACTTCGATCTCCAGGCCTCCACGAATTGGCAGCTCGCGCTCGCGGTGAACGGACCCAATACGGGGGTCGTATTTCCCGCCTCCGGCAGCATCTCGCAGTCGGAGACCCTGTGGGACGGCATCGTCGGCGTGCGCGGCCGCATTCGACTCGGGAGCGGTAACTGGTCGCTGCCGTACTACGTCGATGTCGGCACGGGCTCCTCCACCGTTACTTGGCAGGGCCTCATCGGCGTCGCGTACGGGTTCCGGTGGGGCGACGTGGTGCTCGCGTATCGCAACCTGTACTACGACCAAAGCGGCGACAAGCTGGTGCAGAACGTGCGCCTCGGCGGCCCAGCGCTCGGCGTGACGTTCCGCTTCTGATCCCGCGGGTCGTCCCGCACGCGCGCGGGTCCCGCGCGCGGGGGCGTTAGTGCTTGGCCTTCTTGTGCTTCGACTTACCCGCGTCCAGGGCGAGCTTCTCGGCGCCTACGCTCGCCTCCTCGCGCTTGGCGAGATCGGTGAGCAGCCCGTCGTCGGTGAGATCCAGCGGGTGGGAGTGCTTCCAGTCGTGGTGCGCGACCTTGTGCAGGCGCTCGACAACGTGGGGATCGTCGGCTTCGATCGCGAGCTCGCGCCGGCTGTCGAAGCTACCCGGGGCGAGGTTGATCGAGCCCACGATCGCGCGCGCCTCATCGGCGAGAAGCATCTTCGCGTGTAGCTTGAGGTGCTTCAGCTTGTGGATCTTCACTCCCACGTCGTACAGGATCCGTAGGCCCCCCACCCCCTCCACGAGCTTCTCCTTCTTCAGCGTGTGCGGCGGGCGGGCCATCAGGTGGACCTTCACCCCGCGAGTGGCCGCGCGCACCAGGCGCTCGATGATCACCGCGTCCTGATAGCGCTCGTTTTGCACATACAGCGAATGCTTGGCCCCATCGATGAACCGGGCGATGCGCTCGCGTCCGTTGGCGCTGCACCAGATCAGGTGCGCATTCGCCCCGGGCTCGAAGCGCTTGCGGTGCCAGTCGGCCTCGAAGCACTCGATCACCTCGGCCACCTCGTGGCGGTGGGTGGTGCTGATCGCGTAGTCGCGGGTCTCGGTGAGGTTGCGTGTCTCCCAGTTGAGCGACTTCACGAACGCCGTCTCGTCGTCCACCACCATTGACTTCTCGTGCGTGAGATCGAAGGCGGGGTTGGAATCGAGCACCTCGACTCCGCCCTGCTCCAGGCGCTTGCGCGTCGCCTGGTTCTCGACCTCGCCCCCGCGCCGCGCGGGGTTGAGCATCACGCGTACCGTGAGGCCCCGGGCGCGCGCCGCAATCACTGCGGCGACCAGCCCCGGGTCGGAGAAGAGGAACATTTTGATGCGGAGCGAGCGTTTGGCCTGGGCGATCGCATCCAGGATCGGCTGGGCGGTGTCGTCGGGAAGCACGATGAGGGCACGTGACATGGCGGATTCCAACTCCTAGGCGCTGGGGGTTGCGGCGGCCGGGGCGCCGATCTGGACACGATGGAGCTCGGGGCGACTCGTCGCCCGCGAGGGCTCAATAGTGGCCGGACTGGACATCGGGAAAAGCGGATTGGAGACGACGACGATCCCAGAGGTTCGATCCTCCCCGGATCGGCCCGGGTCGTCAAGGCGGGGGGGACGGGGATTACTTCAATCCCGGGTCAGTGGGGCTTCAGCGCCTGGGCGAGCCGCATACCCACGATCTGCGCCACCACGATCGCCACGTAGAACTGCCCGAACACCGCTTCCGCGAGGACGATCGTGGTGGCCGGCGCACGCACGGGCGTCATATCGCCGTAGCCGACCGTGGTGAGGGTGACAAAGCTGTAGTAGGTGAACAAGGCCTGGCGGTCGTGCCAGGCCGCGAGCTCATTCCGGATGTCGGCGCTGACGCTGAACGAGCCCGGGACAAGCAGCTCGGTCAGCGCGTACAGATTCGCCCACGCCCAGCCGGCGATCAGATAGGCGCACAGCGCCCCGAGCACATCGTCCGCCCGCGCCACCCGCCCCGCGAACAGACCGCGCAGGATTTGCACCGCGGCCCAGCCGAGAAAGACCATCATCAGGCCGTGAAAGGCGAGTGCCAGTTCTAACTGCTGGGGCCCGGCGAGGAAGTGGTGCGCGCCACTTAGGATGATCGCCAGGGCCGCCGCCGCCAGCGTCGCGAGCCGCTGTCGCGTGCGCTCGAAGACCACCCAGAACACTACCAGCAGCGCCACGACGAGCAGCCCCTCGGCGAGGAGCGTGCTCGCCACGAAGCCCCGGTTGAGCGACTGCACCACCAAGCCGATCGCCAGCGTCGAGAGCAGCACGAGAAACCGGCGGTCCCTGATCGTCGATAAGTTCACGGTCCTTTCCCTTCCGGGGCGGCCAACCGATCGCCCCAAGTCGCGCGCCTCGCCTCCCACGCCCAGATTATGACGCGCCGGCCGGCGTCGGCTGGCGCGGCTTCGTGGCGTGCCGGGTGGGATTGATTTTCCGATCGCCAGGGATAAAGATCTCGCTCGACGATCACGGCTGCCGACGCCGCGCGCGACGGCTGATCGGCGCCTCGATTCCGGGGGCGGGACCCGGTCATCGCTCGCGGTGGCGGGCGAGCCTCCGGCACACGGTTCAGCAGACCGGGAGATCTAGACGTGAGTCGACACGAATTCGCAGCGTCGCGGCGCACCTTTCTGGGGCTGTTGGCGATTTCGCCCTGGCTCGGCGCCTGCGTCGGCTCGCCGGTGTTGCGCCAGGCGGGACTGCAGCCGGTGGCGCCGGAAGGGCTGCCGCAGGAGATTCCGGCGCCAACGCTGCGGGTGGGTGACCAGTGGCAATACCGCAAGCGCGATGGGCTGACCGGCCTCACCACCAACGAGTCGACGATTCGAATCGCCAGCGTGGTCCCGGACGGTTATGCGGTGGCCGAGGCATGGCAGGACGGCGGTGCGGTCGAGGCGCAATACGATCGCAGCCTGAACCCGCTCCGGACCCAGAATTTGGTGTTCGACCCGCCGTTTCCGCGGTATTCGTTTCCCCTTGCCCTCGGCAAGGCCTGGGGCGGCGAGATCCTGATGCGGGTGGTGCCGACGCAGCGCTACGGGACCGTCCGCCAGCGCGTGCGCGCGAACGTGCGCGATTGGGAGCGCGTCAGCGTGCCGGCCGGCACGTTCACTGCTATGCGGATCGATATCAGCACTGACTCGAACGACACCGATGCCGCCAGCCTGTCGGGAACGACCGCCGAGAGCATCTGGTACGTACCGCAGGTGCGCAACATGGTCTTCTACCACCGGGTGGATTTCCACTATAGGCAGGAGACAAACAATAGCGTGCTCGAGCTGGTGTCGTTCCGCCTGGGCGCTTGATGCCGCCCAAAACTCGAGCGCCTTCCGGGAGTCAGTTCGTGCGCCGCGCGGGAACACGCGCCACGGTGGCGCGCTAGAATTCGCGGTCCCCGCCGCCGCCCGCCTCATGAGACACGCCCTTGCGCTCGCCGCAGCGCTCGCCGCGCTCGCCGTATCGTCCGGTCCCGCGCCGGCCCAAGACCAGCCGTTGGCAGCGGTCTGCGGCGACCTCTTCGGCGCGCGCCAAACCGCGATTCGGCTGCGGCCGGCGGGCTGGCAGCCGAACCTGATCGTCCAGGACGCACTCGACCGGCCCGAGTGGCGCAACGCGTCGATGGCGGCGCCGAAGATGCTCATGGACCTCCTCCAGGAGACGTTCCTCGCGCCCGACCAGCCGAGTTCCGACGTGATCCGCGATGGCATGCGCCGCGCCGACGGCGCGTCGAAAGGCGAGTGACCTCGGTCGCTTCGATTCCGCCTCCGGTCGTCAGCCCCATGGCGGCCGCGACAGGCTGTTGCGCCGCCCTAGCGCTGCATCCTGCCGCCGGTGCCGCTGTCAGGGTGCGGCACGTACGACGCGGCGCTCGTGCCGTGCACGCGGCCCAGTACGCGGCGCGCGAGTCGATACTTACGCAGCGCCGAACCGGCGAGCGGCGGCTAGTGTGGGGCGGTTGAAACGTGCCATCAGAGGAACGCACGGCTCCGACCGAGACCGCTGAGGCGGCCGTCCGCGGCGCGTCGCCGAGACCCCACCGCGGTCGGCGCATCCTGCTTGGCGCGAGCTTGTGCATCGTGCTCGGGCTGGCGGGGCTCGCTGGAGCGTTCGTCTGGGGCGTAACGATCCCCGGGGAGTTCCTGCGCGCGCCGCTCGAGCGCGCCCTGAGCGCTGCATTCGGCGCGCCGACGCGGATCGAGGGGCCGCTGCGGGTGCGCACCGGGCTGGTTGCAACCGCCTCGGCCGACGCACTGGTGCTCGCCGATCCATTGGATCCCGCCGCTCCGCCGCTCGCCCGCGCGACGAGCCTGCGGGCGCGCATCGACCTGCGTGCGCTCGCCGGCGCCGCGGTGACCCTCGACGAGCTGACCGGTGAGCGCGTGGAGATTCGGCTCGAGCGCGCCGCCGACGGCCGCGGCAACTGGGAGCCGATCTTCGCGAGCTCCGGCGGGAGCAGTGCAATCGCGTTCGGCGGCATCGGGCGATTCGCCATCGGGCTGATCGAGGGCACCTATCGCGCGCCCGGCGAGGAGGCGCCGACGCGCTTCGAGATCAAAGCGCTTGCCGGCGCGCTCGCGCAGCGCGCGCCAGCGACCGTGCGCGGCACCGCGACGCTCGCCGGGCGAGCGATCCAAATCGAGCTGAGTACGGCATCGCTTGCCGACCTCGAGCAAGCGACCGGGCCGATTCCGATCAAGGCCGCGCTTGAATTGGCCGGGACGCGGGTTGATCTGACCGGCACGTACGCGCCTGCCGCAACCACGTTCGATGCAACATTTGCGCTCAGCGCCGAGCGCGCCGAGCCAACGCTCGCCGCGCTCGGCGTGGCGGCGCGCGAGGCGGGTCGGCTCGATGGACACGGCCGGCTGCAGGTGAGCCCTGCGGGCGCCTCGGTCACCGATCTGTCGCTGCACCTCGGCCCAAGCGGCGTCGCCGGCAGCGCCCGCGTCGCATGGGACACAGCGCGGCTGCAGCTCGCGCTCGATCTGGACGCCGCGGAGGTGGATGCACGCCCGTTCGCGGGCCGCAGCAGCCCGACGCCGGGCGAATACGCCGCGGAAGGCTATGTCGAGCTGCTCGGCCAACTCGCGACCTGGGCCGATGTCGAAGCGAAGCTCGGGGTCAAATCGCTGATCGGCGCGCCGGTCGCCATGAGCGAACTCCATCTTAACGCGCGTGCGGCCGACCGCGTCCTGACGGTGCGCGCCAGCGGCGACATACAAGGAATTCGGCTGCAGGCAACGCTCAACTACGACGCGCGCGAGCCCAAGCGCGTGCTGAACGCCCGCGTGGACGGCGGGAAGGTCTCCACCAGGGCGCTGCGGCGGGCGATGCTCCCGGAGGAGCTCTCCGGCACGCTGGGCAGTGTGCGCGGGCAGTTGACGGGTATGGGCGCGAGCGCGCGCGAGCTCGTGGCGTCAATGCGCGGCAGCCTCGATGCGAGCGACCTGCACGTCGTCTGGTCCGTACCCGGCAAGCGTTCCTTCGCGGCGCGACTCGATTCGGCGCGGATCAGCGTGGATGGCGAACGCACTTCGGTCGTCGAACTTCGCGGCCGGCTCGCCGACGAGCGGTGTGCGATGAGCGTCGCGGGCGGCGCGTTCGCATCGCTCCTCGCCGGCGCGCGCTGGCCGCTGCGATTGCACGCCTCGTGCGGCGCGGCGCGAGTGACCGCCGATGGGCAGATCGCCGCGGGTGCAGCGGGGGTCGAGGCCGACTTCAGCTTTGACGCCCGCACTGATCGGATCGGGCCCCTCGCCGGCGCATTGGGTCTGCCCCCGAGCGGGCGCGTTCCCGCCGCGGCGCGCGGGCGGCTCGTCGTCGACGGCAGGGTGGCGCAGGTGAAGCTCGGTGCGCTCAGTCTTGGCAACACGCAGGGCACCGGGGAATTGACCGCGCCGCGCACCGGCGATGGCGCGCCGCGCGTGCAGCTCGCGTTCAAGCTCTTCGACGCGGACGAGCTCGCGACACTGCTCGCAGGCGCCGACGAGCAGGCGCCCGCCGATCCGCGCGAGCGGGTCATTCTGCCGGCGAATCTGCCTCTGCCCGACCTGGACTTCGACCTGGCGGCCGCCTCGGTCCGCGTCGCGGGCGATGTGCTGCGGCGGGTGCACGCGAGCGGTTCGGCGCGCAACGGCAAGCTGCTCGCCACGCCCTACGGCGTGGAGTGGCAGGGAATTTCGGTGAGCGGCGCGCTCGGCGCGGACTTGAGCACGGCGCAACCGCGCGTGAGCTTCAGCGCCGTAGCACAAAATGCCGATCTCGCCGCGCTGGCGGCCCGCTTCGGGCTGAAGAACGCCGCCCTGCGCGCCGACCGGGTCGCGCTGGGCGCCGCCGGCGCGGGGGTTCGACTGGGTGATCTGCTGGCGAGTGCATCGCTTGATGCCGCGGTCGACAGCGGCCGGTTCGCGCATCCCGACCGGCTGTTTCCATGGCTTACCCGAGAGATCGATTTCTCCGCGACGCTCAAGGCGCAACCGGGCCAGGCCGTGCAGCTCGCCGCGCGCGGGAACCTCGAGGACACGCCATTCGAGGCCGCGCTCGATGCGGCGGGGCTCGCCGCGCTCGCGGGCGGCGAGGACGCGTTTCCGGGAACCCTGCAGGTGACCCTCGGCGATGCGCACCTCGCGGTGTCGGGCAAGCTCGCCCGCAACGGTACCGGCGCGCTGCAGGTGCGCGTCGCGGGCGAGCGCGTGGATCGGCTCGGCCGGCTGGCGGGGCTGCGACTGCCCGCGGTCGGGCCCTATACCGCGACCGGGACGATCCAGTTGGCGCGCGACGCGATTGCGGCATCGGACCTCGATCTGCGGATCGGCGGCAGCCGCGTGGTCGGTCAAGTGGAGACGCGCCTCGGCGGCGACAAGCCGCTGCATACTGCGGCGCTGCGCGCACCGGTGTTGCGGCTCGAGGATCTCGGCCCCGAGATTTGGCTCGCCCGCGACGACCAAGCAAAAGAGGCCGATTCGCAGAGCGCGCGCGGGCGCGAGCCGACCGCCAACGAGCTGACGGCTTGGCTGCGGGGCCTGCTCGATGAGTTCCAGGCCTCGGTCGCGTTGCAGGTCGATGCGCTCTACGCCGCCGGGGACCGGGTCGGAAGCGGGCACGTGGCGGCGACGCTCGGCGCGGGCGATCTGCACATCAAGCTGGATCACGCGCAGGCCATGGGCGGCTCGCTCACGATCGACGCTGACCTCAATGCGAACGGGGCGCAGCCGCGCGTGCGCGTGCAGGCCTTGAGCCAAGGCTTCGACTTCGGTCCGCTCGCGCGGAGCCTCGACCCGCAGACGGAGCTCGGGGGCCGGCTCGATCTCGCGCTCGATCTCGCGGCGGCAGGGCCGCCGCTACAAATGCTCGCCGCGGCCAACGGATTCATTGACCTCGGGGTATATCCACGGGGTCTGCGCTCGAGCGCGCTCGACTACTGGGGGACAGGCATGCTGTACATGCTGCGCACGACGCTCGACGCGAGCGCGGAGGCACAGCTCAACTGCGCGGTGGCGGGGTACGACGTCGCAAACGGCGTCGCGCGCAGCCGGGCGTTCTTTGCCGATGCGACGCGCGTGCGCGTGGTGGGCGAGATCGACGTAAATCTCGCGAGTCGAGCGCTCTCGGGCCGACTGAATCCACGGGCCAAGAATCCCGAGCTGTTCTCGGTCGCACCGACCATCCTCCTCGGCGGCACGCTCCAGGATCCGACCATGCGGATTGCGCCCGAGTCGGTGGTCGTCGCGCCGCTGCGGTTCGCCGCGCCGGTCGCCACGTTTGCCTTCGACTGGCTGACCACCAAGGATCCGCCGGCGGATGGGTCGGCGCAGTGCCGCGCCGCATTCGAGCGCGCGCGCCGCGCCGATCCCCAGCCGGCCCCCAACGCGGCGGGACGCTAGCGCCTAGCGCGGGTTGCCAACACCGCTGCGCGAGGCGAGCGGCGCGCGCGCGCTCAGCGCTTCGGCAGGTGGTTCAACACGCATTGAATCCCGGGGTCGCTCGACCGACCATCGAGGAAGCCCGTTACCCCGGTGGTCCAGTCGGCGGCCGTGATCTGGCCGGCCTGGAGCCGGGAGGTGAGGTCGATGAAGTAGTTGCCCTGATTGCCGCCGTTACCGTTGAGCAGGTCACCGACCTCGTTGTCGCCGATGCGCTGGTAGTAGCAATCCTTCTCGATCTGGTTGAGAAACGAGTTGTCTCCCGGGCTGCTCTTCCAAGCGTCGGGCGCGCACGCCGCGACCAGTGCAACGCCGCACAGCACCACCGTGCGGATGCCGAAGCTTCTCCGGTCCGTCATCCTTGCATCGCCTCTATCGATCGCCCATATTAAGTATCGCACGGATGTCGCGCCGGGGCGCTTGGACCGGCGCTGCCGCCAACCCGCGGCGGGCGCCCCGCGCTCACACACGCCTTCAGTCGAGGGAGGTATCCGTGAGAACTGCATCTCACTCCCATGCTGTTCCCCCGGAGCAGGTCGCGACGGGGCGTCGCCGGCTGGTGGCGGGGCTCGGCGCGGGTGCGTTGCTCGCCTTGGTCGAGGGCTGCGTCACGCCGCCGCCGCTGCCGCCGCGGCCGATCGATGCGGCGCGTGCGCCCAAAGTGGGCGACACCTGGCAGTACCGCTACAGCAGCGCTTGGAACAACGTGGCGCCGCGCATGCTGTGGAACAGCGTGACTTCCGTTACTGGCGAGGGCGTGGGCGATCGGTTAAGCGTGGACGCCCGATCAGCAAGCGGTCCCGCACAACTGTTCACATCGGGGTTCCAGATCGTTGCATTTCCGTACCCGGGCCTCGTCGTGGAGGAGTTCTCCCCGTATTTTTTGGCCTTCGGCCCCGCGGCCGTCGGGGAGCGCGGCGCGGTCGCGATGCCGCCCGCGAGCTGGTCCCAGTGGACGGCGAGCGCGCGGGTGGTCGGCAACGAGGGCGTCACCGTGCCGGCCGGGAGCTTCGAGGCAACCCGCGTGGACATCATCGGCAATCGCTTCTTTACGGCCGGGATGGACAACGCCGCCGACCCGGTCACGCTCAACGCGACGGCCTGGTTCGCCCCGGCGGCGAAGCGCATGGTCCGGTTCACCTACCAGACTCAGGCGGCCTTGTTCAACCTGCTGTCGCGAGACCTCTACGAGCTCGTGAGCTACCAGGTCGCCTAAGCGCGGGGCGGCGGTGGCGCGCGCAACGTCGCGCCGGATTGCCGCCCCGGGCGTCGCCGAGCGGCGTGCCAGCGCACGCGCCGGGCGGGGAACGTCCCTTCCCGGCCAGTAGGGTGCGGCCGCCAAGCCGGCGGGGCGGTGGGTCTCGCGCCCGCGACGCGCTGGCGTCCGGGCTTGGCGTTCGCGATCAGGGGGGGCAGCGGCCCTCGACCGCGACGCCGTTTCGCGCGCGCTCGATGACGGCCGCCCGCGTACTCCCAGGCTATCCTTGCGCGACCGAGAGACGATCACGATGCGACTGCTCCTGGTCGAAGACGATCCCATGGTCGGCGAGGCCGTCCGCGAAGGCCTGCGCCAGGAGAGCTATGCCGTCGACTGGGTACGCGACGGCAAGGCGGCGGAGATCGCGCTCGCGGCGGAGGCCTACGACCTGGTGGTGCTCGACCTCGGGTTGCCGCGCCGCGACGGCATCGAGGTGCTGAAAAGGATTCGGGCGGCGCGGAACGACGTCCCGGTGCTGGTCGCCACGGCGCGCGACGCCCTGGGCGATCGGATCAAGGGCCTGGACAGCGGCGCCGACGACTATCTCCTCAAACCCTTCGACCTCGACGAACTCGCCGCGCGTGTGCGCGCGCTGCTCCGCCGCGCGGCGGGCCGCGCCCATCCGGTCATCCGCTGCGGCCCGGTCACGCTCGATCCCGCGACGCGCGAGGTGACCGTCCACGCCCGTGCGGTGTCGCTCTCGGGCAAGGAGTTCGCGCTGCTCGCCGCGCTCGCCGAGCGGCCGGGCGTCGTCTTCTCGCGCGCGCAGCTCGAGGAGCGGCTCTACGGCTGGGGCGAGGAGGTGGCGAGCAACGCCGTCGAGGTGCACCTGCACAACTTGCGCCGCAAGCTCGGGCTGGATCTGATCCGCAACGTGCGGGGCGTGGGCTACACGATCGAAGGCGGCGCGTGAGCTCGCTGCGCCGGCGACTGCTGGTTGCCCTCCTCGGCGCGCTGGTGCTGGTCGGGGTCGTCGCGAGCGCGGCCACCTATCTGTCGGCGCGTGCGGAAATTAACGCGCTCCTCGACGACGAGCTACGGCAGGTCGCGCTGTCGCTGCGCGATCACGCCGTCCTCGATCTGTCGCGGCTCACCGGCGGCGCGGGCGACGTCGGGCAACGCGTGGTCGTGCAGATTTGGGATCCGCGCGGTTCGATCCTCTATCTCTCGAACAGCACGACGCCGCTGCCGCTGTCGCGCGCGAGCGGCCTCGCGACCATCTCCTACGAGGGCCGCGAATGGCGCATGTTCACGGACACGCTCGGCCCGCAGACGATCCAGGTGGCGCAGGCGACTGCGCTGCGCCGCGCCCTCGCTACCGACGTCGCATTGCGCATCCTGGTGCCGATACTGGCCGCGCTGCCGCTGTTCGGCGTGCTGATTTGGTTGGTGGTGGGTCGCGGACTCGCGCCGCTCGCGCGGCTCGCGCGCTCCATCGCCGCCCGCAGCGCGACCGCGCTCGAACCGCTGCCCGACGAGGGCACGCCGGCAGAGGTGGCGCCGCTCGTCGGGTCGTTGAACGGCCTGCTCGCGCGGCTGGACCAAGCGTTCGGCATGCAACGGCGCTTCGCTGCCGACGCGGCGCACGAGCTCCGCACGCCCCTCACTGCGCTCGGCCTGCAGCTGCAGCTGCTCGAGCGGGCGCGCGGCAGCGCGGACCAGGCGCTCGCCATCGCGCGCCTCAAGGAGGGGGTCAAGCGCGCGACCCGGCTCGTCGAACAGCTCCTCGTGATGGCGCGCCTCGAACCGGAGGCGGCCGAGCGCTCGTCCGGCCCGATCGAGCTCGGCGCCCTCGCGCACTCGGTCACCGCCGAGTTCGCGCCGCTTGCCGAAGCGCAGACCGTCGCGCTGACCGTGGCGGCGGGGCCGCCGGTGACCGCGCTCGGCAGCGAGGACGCGCTGCGGATCGTGCTCTCCAACCTACTGGACAACGCGATTCGCTACACGCCGGCGGGAGGACGGATCGTCGTGCGTGCGGCGCGCGAGGGGGCCGCGCCCGTGCTCGAGGTGGCCGATAGCGGTCCGGGGATTCCCCTCGTCGAGCAGACGCGCGTCTTCGACCGGTTCTACCGCGTTCCCGGTACCGAGTTCCCGGGTAGCGGTCTGGGCCTCGCGATCGTGAAGCAGGTCGCCGACATGCACCACGCGCGCATCGAACTCGGCCCCGGGCTCGACGGCGCCGGCCTCGCGGTCCGCGTGCGATTTGCCCTCGCCTGAGCGTCCCATCCGCCGGGCCTTAAGGCCCGCTTAAGTCTCCGCTCCGATCATCGCCGCTGCCGCGGGGGATGGTCTCCCGTCGCGCGACTTTGGAGAGATAACGGTATGACGAAACGCACGCCTCTTACGGCGACCGCCATCGCCCTGGCAGTGGCCGCCGCGCTCGCCGGCTGCACCGACGTGAAGCTGCCAGGCGTCGCCGACGCCCACGCGACCAAGGTGGCGCCGGCGCCCGTGGTCGCGTCCGCGCGCCCAAGCCTGCCCGATTTCAGCCAGCTGGTCGAGCAATATGGCCCGGCGGTCGTGAACGTTGCGGTCAAGAAGTCCGGGGCGGCGATGGCGGCGAATGCGCCCGATGCCGACGGCGAGGACAGCCCGTTCGGCGAGTTCTTCCGGCGGTTCGGCGTGCCCATGCCGAAGGGTCAGTCGGAGCCGAGGATGCCGCAGCAGGGCGTGGGCTCGGGGTTCGTGGTGTCGAGCGACGGCTACATCCTCACCAATGCGCACGTCGTCGACGGGGCGGACGAGGTGAAGGTCAGGTTCTCCGACAAGCGCGAATTCGACGCGAAAGTGATCGGCGCCGACGCCCGTGCCGACGTCGCGGTGCTCAAGATCGACGCGACCGGCCTGCCCACGGTACGCATCGGCGACCCGGCCAAGGTGAAGGTCGGTGCATGGGTGGCCGCGATCGGCTCGCCGTTCGGCCTGGAGAGCACGGTGACCGCCGGCATCGTGTCGGCGAAGTCGCGCAACCTGCCCGACGAGCGCCTGGTGCCGTTCATTCAAACCGATGTCGCGGTGAACCCGGGGAACTCCGGTGGCCCGCTGTTCACCCTTGCGGGCGAGGTGGTCGGCATCAACTCCATGATCTACAGCCGCACCGGCGGCTACATGGGCGTGTCGTTCGCGATCCCGATCGACGTCGCGATGCAGGTGAAGGACGACCTCGTCAAGTACGGCAAGGTGACGCGCGGCCGCATCGGCGTGGTGGTGCAGCCGATGACCAAGCCGCTCGCCGAGTCGTTCGGGCTCAAGCAAGCCGAGGGTGCCCTCATTTCGCAGATCGAGACCGACGGGCCGGCGGCGAGGGCGGGCCTCAAGACCGGCGACGTGATCCTCGCCTGGAACGGCACGCCGATCGGCGAGTCGTCGGACTTGCCCGCGCTCGTCGCCGGCACCAAGCCGGGACAGACCGCAACGGCTCGCGTTTGGCGCGACGGTGCGGCGAAGGACATGAAAGTCGCCGTCGGCGAGATGCCGGCCGACAAGACCACGCTCGCGGCCGCTGCGGCCGCGCCGCAAGGCAAACTCGGCGTGACGGTGCGGCCGCTTGCCGCCGACGAGGCGAAGCGCCTCGGCGGCGAGGGCGGACTGGTCGTTGAGCGCGCCGCGGGTCCGGCGGCGAAGGCCGGGGTGCGTCGCGGGGATGTCATCCTCGGCGTCAACGGCACGGCCGTGAACTCGGCCGAGTCACTCAAGCAAGCGATCGACGGCGCGGGCAAGAATGCCGCCCTGCTGGTGCAGCGCGGCGATACGCGCTTGTTCGTCTCCGTTCAAATCGGCTAGGACCGATTGGCGCCGTTCCGGAGCCACGCCGTCGCTCCGGATTGGGCAAGCCCGCACGAGCATCCGCTCGCGTGGGCTTTTTTTTGCGCGGGGCGCGGCGGCGATCAACCGCTCGGCACCGGTGCGGTGCGCCGGCGCACGATTTGCAGCCCGAGCGGGAGGGCGATCAGCACCATACCCCAACGCCAGCGCGTGGCTGATGTGTCTCACGGTTGCCTCCTCAGTGGTCCTTGTGAAAGTGTCCGACGATCCTACCATCGGCGCCGGCGCGAGGCCCCGCATCCGGACCGGTCTCGCCCCGCGCGGCGGACCCCTGTCAGTATGCTAGCTTTGGCCGAGCAGCGCGCGCTTGAGCCCGGCGTTCACCGGGTGAACCCCGAGCCAGACGCGCAGGACCGCGCGATAGAAGCCCTCGTCCCCGATCGGCCGGCCCTGCGGCTCGCCGTTCAGCATGACCCGCATGCCGGCGTCAGGCAAATAGTCGAGCGCGATCACGGCGCCTTTTTTCGCGACCCCCAGCGAGCCGATACCCGCCGTGAGCTCATCGAGCTCGGCCGCGTAACGTTCCTGGTCGGCCGTGGTGTTGTTTGCTTTGAAGCCGTCGCTCAGCCCATCGGCGATTTGCGCCGCGGTGAGGTCGCGCAGCATCACGAGGCTCATCCGCTTCGCCCCGGGGAGCGCGAGCACGTCTTCGGCGACGCTCCGCTTCTGCGTCAGATAGAGCCCCGCCACGTACACCCTCACGATGATGCGCGTGTGCACGCCGCCACCGTTCAGCACCAGGGCCGGTGCGTTGGCCGCGATCCGGATCCGCTCGTCGAGCTTGACGCCCGCGACCTCCGCGCCGGATGCGGCGGTCGTTGCCGCAGCGAACGCTAGCGCGATGAGGGTTGCGCCTGCCTTCATGCCGCGGCCGCCGTCGCCGCGGTTTGCGTGCCGGTAAGCAGCGACTCGCCCGGCCGCACGCGAGTGAACCGCACCGGCACGAACTCCAAATCGAGCGCCTCGCCCGATGCGCGAACGCGCGTGAACGCCGACGTGCTGAGCTCGGACGGGCGCGGGAAGTCGGCGCGGAAGTGGGCGCCGCGCGAGTCCTCGCGCGCGACGGCCGCGTGGGCGATCGTCCGGCTCACGGTGAGCAGACTGTCGAGGTTGAGCCAGTCGTGCCAGGTAAGGTTGAACTCGCGGCCGCGGTCGGCGACGCCGGTCCGGTGCAGTCGCCGATGCAGCGACGCGAGCGCACCCTGCGCGCGGCGCAGCCCCGCGCCGTCGCGGATGATGCCGACGTCGTTCCACATGGTCGCGTGCAGTTCCTCGCGGAGCGCCTCGAGATCTCCCGGCGGATGCCCGAACGGCGCGAGCGCCGCCGCCTGCGCGCGTTCGATTGCCGCGCGGTCGGGGACCAGCCGTTCGTCGCGCCCGGCGAGCCAGCGGGCGGCCGCGTCGCCGGCAATGCCACCGAAAACGGTCGAGTTCGCGACGCCGTTGCCCCCCAGCCGGTTGGCGCCGTGCACGCCACCGGTGTCCTCGCCCGCGGCGAACACGCCTTCGATCGCGGTCGTGCATTGCCGGTCGAACTCGACGCCGCCCATCATGTAGTGCGCGGTGGGAACGACTTCGACGCGCCCGCCGGCGAGATCGAAGCCGCAATCGGCGCAGCGCTCGACCATACCCTTGAACTGGCGCCGCACGTTCTCGGGTCCCAGGTGCGCGAGCGACAGATATAGTCCACCGTGAGGCGTCGTGCGGCCGTTGCGCATCTCGGTGAACATCGCCCGCGACACGATATCGCGCGTGGCACGTTCCGCACGCGCGTCGTAGCGCTGCATGAAGCGCGCCCCCGTCCCGTCAAGAAGCTCGCCGCCCGCGCCCCGCAGGCCTTCCTCGAGTACCGTGCCGGTCATGCGCGTATGCGGCCCGGCCAGCAATCCGGTCGGATGGAACTGCACCATCTCCATGTCGCGCAACGGCAGTCCCGCGCGCAGCGCCATCCCGAGACCGTCGCACGACTTGTCGCCGGAGGGGGTGTGGTACTTGTACATCGTCGGTCCGCCGCCCGTCGCGAGCATCACGGCCCGCGCCTGCGCGAGCACGAACTCGCCGGTGCGCATGTCGACGAGCAGCACGGCGGCGATGCGGCTGCCGTCGCGCGAACGGACGAGTTCCAGCGCGCGGTGCTCTTCGAGGCGGCGAATCCCGCGGGTCCAGACTTGTTCGGCCAGGCGGTTGACGATCTCGATGCCGGTGAGATCGCCCTTGTGCACGGTGCGGTCGAAGCTCTGGCCGGCGAACGCTTTTTGGTGCAGCGTGCCGTCGGCATTGCGATCGAAGAAGCAGCCGATCTCGTTCTCCAGCTCGCGCACGCGCTCGATCGCGCCGGTGACGAGCTGCCACGCGAGCTCTTGATCGGGAAGCCACGCCCCGCCTTCGATCGTGTCCATGAAGTGGCGCTCGACTGAATCGCCGGCGCCGAGCGCGACGTTGTACCCGCCTTGCACCATGCGCGTGCAGCCGCACTTGCCGAGCAGTCCCTTGACCGCGATCGTGATGTCGAGCTTCGGATCGACCGCGTGCGCGTGCAGCGCGGCGAACAACCCGGCGCCGCCGGCGCCGAGGATGAGGAGGTCGGTGTCGATCTCGCGCATCGGATGCAGCGGCGCCTCAATCGTCTGTTGCGCCGAGCGCGGCGAGGATTGCGTCTCGCCGCTCGCGCGCGGCGGCGTCGACTTCGCGGTACAGACTCCCGCCCGCGCTGTCCATCGCGACCAGCAACGGTCCGAAACCGCGCACGCGGAATTGCCAGAGCGATTCGGGGTTGAGGTCATCGAGGTCGACGTCCTCGATTGCTTCGATCCAGGTGGTCTCGAGCGCTGCGGTGCCGCCGATGAGCGCGAGGTACACGCCGCCGAGGTCGCGGAATGCGTCGAGCGAGGCCCGGCCCAAGCCCCCCTTGCCGATCAGCATTCGCACCCCGTACTCGCGCATGAGCGGGCGCGTGAAGCGCTCCATGCGTGCGCTGGTCGTGGTGCCGACGCACACTGGCGCATAGCCGGCCGGGTGCGCAGCCGATCGCATGACCTTCTTTACGTTGGGCGCGGTGTGAATCACCGCCTGGCCCGCCAGATCGAAGCGCGTCCTACGGCCGCGATCGAACATGTTGATCAGGGTCGCGTCGCGGATGCCGAACAGCGTGCCGGTGAGCGTGACGGTATCGCCGACGCGCAAGCACCGCACCTGGTCCTCGCCGAGCGGAGTGGTGAGGTCGTGATGCGCCATCAGAAGCCGTACGCCACGCCCGCTGGCGTGAACGTCGCCCGCGCGCGCCGCGCTGAATGGCACTGCATGTTCACCGCGACCGGGTTCATCGTGATGTGCGTCGCGGCGGTCTCCACGTGCACGGCGAAGGCAGTCGAGTCCCCGCCGAGGCCCTGCGGCCCGACGCCGAGCTGGTTCACCGCCTGAGTCAGTTCTTGCTCGAGCTGGGCGCCCACCGGGTCGTCGCAGCGCGAACCGAGCGCGCGCGTCGCCGCGAGCTTCGCGAGATGCACGCACAGGTCGGCCGTTCCGCCCACGCCCACGCCGACGATCGTCGGCGGACAGGTCTTGCCGCCCGCCTCCAGCACGCAGTCGATGACGAAGCGTTTCACGACGCCGACGCCATCGGCCGGGATCGCCATCTTGAGCCAGGAGTTGTTTTCCGAACCCGAACCCTTCGGGATCATCTCGATCGAGAGCACATCCGGCGTGTCGGTAAAGTCGATGTGGATCACCGGCACGCCGCGGCCGCACGAAGTTTGTTCGTTGTGGCGCGTCACCGGGTGCACGATCGAGGAGCGCAGCGAGTGCTCGCGCGTCGCGCGCGCGCAGCCGCTGCGGATTGCGCCCTTCAGCGCGACGCCGTCGACGAGGACGTCGCGGCCGATGCTGACGTTGTAGATCGGGATGCCGGTATCCTGGCAGAGCAGGTTGTCGGTGGCTTCGGCGACCGAGATGTTCCGGATCATTACGCCGAGGATGCCGTGCGCAGTCGCGTCGCGCTCGTGCGCGGCGAGCCGGTCGAACCCTTGCTTCACGTCCGGCGGCAGCAGCTTGAGCGCCCGGATGTAGAGCTCCTTCGCGGCCTCTTCGACCTGCCGCATATCGACTTGCACGTCGCTTCCTCCTTGGCGCGCCCTTACTTCACCTCGATCTTGCGCGCCTGCACCACTTTCGCCCAGCGCGCGCGCTCGGTCCGGATCTGGCTCGCGAACGCATCGGGCGCGCTGGCGACCGGCGCCATGCCCTGGACGTAGAGCCGCGCGCGCAACACCGTCGCGTCGAGCACCCGCACCGTGTCGCGGTAGACCTTGGCGACGATCTCCTGCGGGGTGCCGGCCGGCGCCATGAGGCCGAACCAGCCAGAGTTCTCGAACCCGGGCACGGTTTCCGCCACGGTGGGCACGTTCGGGAGCTGCGGCGAGCGCTCCTTGCTCGTCACCGCGAGCGCACGGAGCTTCCCCTGGTTGATAAACGCCATCGCCGCGGCGAGATTGGGCAGCGCCATGGTGAGCTGGCCCGAGACGACGTCGGTGACCGCCGGCGCCTCGCCCTTGTAGGGCACGTTCGTTACCTCGATGCCGGCCGCGACCAGGAAGCTCTCGGCCGCGAGGTGCGTTTGGCTGCCGATGCCGGCGTGGCCGTAGTTCAAGCCGCCCGGATTCGCCTGCGCCGCGGCGATCAACTCCCGCAGCGTTTGGTACGGTGAATTCGGCGGCACGACGACCACCTGCGGGCCGGCCGCGACGTTGGTGATCGGCACCAGGTCCTTCGCCGGATCGAACAGCATCTGCCGGTAGATGTGCTGGTTCGCCGTGACGATCGAACCCGACGTCATCAATAGCGTGTACCCGTCGGGCGCCGACTTCGCCGCCTCCGCCGCGCCGATGTTGCCTGCCGCGCCGGCACGGTTCTCGACCACAATCGTCTGGCCCCAGATCTCGCCCAGCCCCTGCCCGACGAGACGCGTGACGATGTCGGTGGCGCCGCCCGGGGAAAACGGCACGATGATTCGCACCGGCTTCGACGGATAAGCTTGCGCCGCCGCGAGCAGCGGCGCGATGGCGAGCCCCGCGCCGAGCGCACGGGCGAGCCATCTGACTGCATTCCCGGGCATTGCCGCCACCTCCAGCGAAGGGCCGTTGCGGCTATTGTCGCTCAAGGCCGCCGGACGGCGGGGCGAACGCGAACCCGCCACGCGGGCGGGGGGCGGGTGAGGGCGTTTCGATCGGCGCGCGAAGCCCCTGCAGCGCCCGCACGCTCCGGGCCCGATCACGGCAGGTTTGGGGATCCGGACCTAAAGTGCGTGCGGCCGCTAGTTGCGACGCCGGCATTCCGGCCGGCCCGCGGCCGGACTAGATGCCCTCCCGCCAGTTGGCATGCGCCGCGGCGAGCCGCCGGATGGACAAGGCGTCGATGACGGTCCTATCGTCGCGACTCCTCGGCTCCTCGCGCACCGTCGCGACTTCGGCCGGCGCGGCGCGGCGGTCGATGCGGTGGAGCAGACGCTCGATGCAGGTATTGAAGGCCGGTTGCGTAAATCGGTACAGGTGCTCCAGCGCATCGGTCGGGTCGGGGCGGAGACCGCCCTGCGCGATGCGGGCGAGCACCTGCTCGAAGTCGCGGCCGCGGTCCCGGCGCGGGTCGGCGAACAGGTATCCGGTGACGCCGTCCACCACCGTTTCGGTGAACGGCGGGGCGTTGACGGCGAGCACCGGCGTGCCGCAGAGCTGCGCCTCAATGACGTTGCGGCCCATGCCTTCGCGCTCCGGCAGGCCGGACAGCAGGAAGTCGAGCTGGGTGTAGACCGACCGCACATCCTTCTGTTGGCCCCAGAACCGCACCCGATCCCGGACCGAGCGCAGGCTCTCCTTCAGGTCGCGAACGCTCGCATAGCTGCCGCTGCCGAAGATCTCGATCCAGACGTTGCGGTGCCGCGCAATGATGGGCGCGAGCACGTGGAACATTTTCGGGAACTGCTTGATGGTGGTCAGCCTCGAAACGATGCCGAGGGTGAGGCCGTCGCGCTGCTCGAACCGCTCCGGCTTTGCGGAACGCCGCCAAGCCGGCTCGAGCCAGGAGAGCAGCGTGTCGCGGACCTTATGTCGGTCCCAGGCGTAGTGGGAGTTCCTGAAGACGGCCTCGGGACCCTCGCGCCGGAGTCGTGCCACGTCGGCGACGCCATACAGCGGGTCCGGGTAGCACGGCAATCCGGCCCACGCGACGCTTCTTAGGACGTGCTGCGAGTTCGCGACCACCAAGTGGCTGCCGTCGTAGGGCCGGAGGTCCTTGTCGTACAGCGGCTGGTGCGCGAAGGTCACCACGCGATGGTCGCGCTTGAGCAGCGCGCCGACTTCCCCTCGGAGCGGGAAGTTAGTGAGGATCAGCGCACCGCTCGTCGGCAGGTGGGGAAAGATGTGCCATGGATCGGCGATCGGCACCAGGGTCGCGGCACCGAAATCGAGATCGTCCCAATGGCGCGCCTTGGCGTTGACGAATACCGTGGTGCGATAGCCGAGCGTCTGCAGCGCAATCGACAGGAAGCGCGTGTAGACCTCGCTCCCGCCAAAGCCGTCCCAAAGATTGACTTGGTAGATTCGGTCGCAGCGCTCCGACACGAGAATCCCGCGCAGCAAAATCCCATGGAAAGGATAGAGCACCGCCGCGCGCTTGCCGTTACGAAGAGTGAAATATCGTAAAGAAGCGTAAAGCGATTGCGACTCGCACCGCTGTCGCCCGGTGACGACGTCGTGGACGCCGTTCGCAACATACATCGGCCATACATGGCGCGGTCGGCGCGCACGGGCGACGATCCGCATCGGGGCATAATGCGCGCCTTGTCCGCTGCCTTACCAGTTCGAACGGCGCTCAACCCGGAGGACGGATGCTACGCACTGACACGCTGCTCGCCGATGCGCAGACGAGGGCGCTCGAACTCGAGGCGCAGGTGCGCGCGGCCGTGGTGGGCCAGGACCGCGCGATTCGCCTGACCCTCCTCGCCGTGTTCGCGCGCGGGCACGTGCTGATCGAAGGCGACGTCGGCGTCGGCAAGACCACGCTGCTGCGCGCCTTCGCGCGCGGCATCGGCGGCGCCTTCGAGCGCATCGAGGGCACCATCGATCTGATGCCGAGCGACCTGCTCTACCACGCGTTCGTGGCCGAGGACGGCAAACCGCGGGTCGAGCCGGGTCCGTTGATCAAGTGCGGCGAAGCGCTGTCGGTGTTCTTCTTCAACGAGATCAACCGCGCGCGGCCGCAAGTGCAATCGCTGCTGCTGCGCGCGATGGCCGAGCGCAGCGCGGGCGCCTTCAACCGCGAATACCGCTTCCCGCATTTGCTGGTGTTTGCCGACCGCAACCGGGTCGAGAAGGAGGAGACCTTCGAGCTTTCGTCGGCCGCGCGCGACCGCTTCATGCTCGAGATCCCGATGGAAACGCCGGGCGATCAGTCGGTTCGCACCCGACTCGTCTTCGACCCGAGCTTCCACGATCCGGAACGATTGATCGCGCGCGTGCGCGAAGCGGTGGTTCCGTACGCCGAGCTGAACGGCATTGCCCATTCGGTCCAGTCCGCGGTGCGCGCCGCGGAGGCGTTGCAGCGCTATGCGCTCGACCTATGGGAGGCGACGCGCCATCCGGCGCGCTACGGCGTCGCGATCGAGGGGGCGGACATGCGGCGTCTGGTGCTCGCCGGCGCCAGTCCGCGCGGCACCTCGATGCTGCTGCGCGTGGCGCGCGTCGCCGCCTGGCTCGACGGCCGCGACTACCTGACGCCGGAGGACTTGCAAGGCGTGTTCCGCGAGGCCATCGCCCATCGCGTGTTCTTCACGCCGGTGTACGAGATGCGCCGCGGCGAGCTGATCGGGCCGCTGGTGCAGCAGATTCTCGGCCGCGTCGCCGCGCCGTGATGCAGGAGTTTCACTACAAGTTCGGCTGGCGCGCGCGCGGACTGCGGCCGGGGTTTCATGGCGCGGCCGCGATCGGCAGCGGCATGGAGTTCGTCGGCCATGTGCCGCTCGCGCGCGCGGCCGATCCGCGGCGCATCGACGTGCGCGCGAGCCTCGCCAGCGCGACCGGCGACTGGCTGGTGCGAGCGCATCGGAGCCGCGCGGCGATTGCCGTGTGCGTGCTGCTCGACCTGTCGGCCTCGATGGGCTTTGCCGGCGCCCGGCGCAAGCTCGACGTGGTGAGCGAGTTCGTCGAGTCGGCGGCGTTTTCCGCCCGCCGCACGGGCGATGCCTTTGGCCTGATCGCAGCCGACGATGCGATCCGCAGCGAACTCTGGGTGCCGGCGTCGAATGCGCGCTCGGCCGCCCAACTCGCGATCGAGCGGCTGCGCGCGGCGCGCCCGGCGGGCGGCGCGGCGGGCTTGCGGCACGCCGCCGAGCGGCTGCCGGGTGCGCGCGCGCTCGTATTCCTGGTATCGGACTTTCACTACCCGCTGGCGGAGCTCTGCGGCCTGCTCGACGCGACCGCGCATCACGAGCTCGTACCGATCGTGGTGTGGGACGCCGCCGAGTGGCGACGCCTGCCGGAGTTCGGATTCGCCGAGCTCACCGATGCCGAGACCGGCGCGCGGCGCACGGTACTCATGCGCGCGAGCCTGCGCGCAAGGTGGCGTGCGGGAGCTGCGGCGCGGCGCGCGGCGCTCGTCGAATGCTGCCGCGCGCAGCGCGTGCGTCCGTTCTTCGTCGACGGGGATTTCGACGCGGACGCGCTGACCCGCTACTTCCTGGGCGAGGACCAGCATGGCGCGTGAGACGGTCCGCACCGCATTGGCACTCGCCCACCTGCTGCTCGCGCTTGGCGCCGCACCGACCTTGGCCGACATCAGGCTCGAGGTCATTCAGCCGCGCCCGTTCGGCTACGTGGTCGGCGACATCGCGCGCCAGCAGGTGTTGGTGCACGCGCCCGGCCACGCGCTGGTCGCGGACGCCTTGCCGAAACCGGGCCGCGTGTCGGCCTGGCTGGAGCGCACGCGGGTCGATGCCGCGCGCACGGCTGACGGCTGGCGCCTCGATCTGGAATACCAGTTCGTCAACGCCCCGCGGGAGATTCGCACGCTGTCGCTGCCCGGTGTGAGTCTCGTCTTGCGCGCGGGCGCGGCGACCGTCGCCGAAAGCGTCGACGAGTGGCCGGTGACGCTCGCGCCGCTTACGCCGGAGAACGTGCTCGCCCGCGCCGGCCTGGAGGAAACGCGGCCCGATACACCGCCGCCACCAGGCGACATGACCTGGATCGAGCGCCGGCTCGCCGCCTACGCCCTAGCAGCCGGGTTGATCGCGGCGCTCTGGGCGAGCGCGCGTTTCGGCTGGTCGTGGCGCGGCCGCCGTCCGCGCCCGTTCGCGCGCGCCGCGCGCGAGCTGCACGCGTTGGCCGCGACGCCGGACGCCGAGCGCTACCGCGCCGCGTTGCGCGCCCTGCACCGTGCCTTCGACTCGACCGCGGGCGGCACGCTGTTCGCCCCGGGCATCGCCGATTTCGTCGCCGCGCACCCGCGCTTTGCGCCGGCGCGCGTCGAGGTCGAGGCGTTTTTCGAGCTATCGCAGCGCGCGTTCTTTGCCCGCGCCGGTGCGCCGGTGGGCGACGCGGAGCTCGCGTCAGTGCGCCTGCTTGCGGCGCGCCTCGCCGACATCGAGCGCGAGGCCGACTGATGGCGCCGCCGCTCGCGCTGCTCGAACCGGCATGGCTCTTGCTCGCGCCGCTCGCCGCGCTGCCGCTCCTGCGGCGAGCTCCGGACGCGGTGGGTTTTTCCTGGCTGGGACTGGTGCCGCGCGATCCGCTGTCGACGCTGCTCGGCTGGGCGCTGCGCCTGCTCGCCGCGGCGGTCATCGTCGCCATCGTGCTCGGATTGGCGGGGCTCTATCGGCCCGGGGTGGCGGTGGAGCGTGTCGGGCGCGGCGCGGAGATCGTGGTGTTGCTCGATCGCAGCCGCAGCATGGACGATCTGCTGATCCCCCGCGGCGGGCAACTCACGCTGGCCTCGCGCGGCGAATCCAAGGGCGCGTTGGCGCGCCGGTTGCTCGCCGAGTTCGCGGCGCAACGACCGGCCGACCTGGTGGCAATGGTGCTGTTCTCGGCGAGCCCGATCCCAGTGCTGCCCTTCACGCAGCGGCAGGAGATGATCCAGGCGGCGATCGCGGCTGGCGGCGTCGGCCGCGGCCTGTCCGACACCGACATCGGGCGCGGCCTGCTGGCCGCGGGGGCGCTCTTCGACCAGCGGCCCTACACCGGGTCGAGGTTGATCCTGCTCGTATCCGACGGCGGCGCGCAGCTCGACCCCGAGGTGCGCGAGCGCATCGCGAACCTGCTCAAGCGCAACCGCATCGCCCTATACTGGATTTACATCCGCTCGGTCAACGGTCCCCCGCTGGAGCCCGCGACCGGCGAATCGGACGCCGCCGCGCATACGCCGGAGCGGTCCTTGCACCGCTACTTTGAGTCGATCGGGACACCCTACCGCGCCTACACCGCGCAAGACCCGGCCGCGCTCGCGCACGCGATTGCGGACCTGGGGCGGCTGGAGAACCTGCCGATCCACTACACCGAGTTGCTGCCGCGGCGCGATCTCGCGGCGGCTTGCTACGCGCTCGCGGCGGCGGGAGCCGTGCTGTCGCTGGCGGCGGGGCTGCTGCGCGTCAGGGGCTGGCCGTGAGGCGCAACGCGCGCCGCATCGCGCTCGCCGCGCTGCTGGCGCTCGCGGCGGCGGCGGCCTACGACGGCGCGCAGCTCATCGCCGCCCGGCGCGAGAACGCGGCAGTCGCCGCTGCCGGCCCGCGCTCGCTTGACGATCCGCGTCCCCGCGTCGCCTTCGCCGCCGCCTGGCATGCCGCCGAGCAGGGCGACTACCTGGGCGCATTGGCGGCCTACCGCCGTGTCGCGCAGGCGGACGATGCAGCACTGCGCCAAGCCGCACGCTACAACAGCGCCAATCTGCACCTGCGTGAGGCGCTGCGCCTGCGCAGCGCCGGCGGCGCGACGGGCGCGACGCAGTCGCTGCCGCTGCTCGAGCTGGCGAAGCAGGGCTACCGCGATGTGCTGCGCGTCGACCCGCAGCGCTGGGACGCGAAGTACAACCTCGAGCGCGCGCTGCGCCTCGCACCAGAGGGCGACGACGCGGACGAAGCGTCGCTGCCGCCCCCGCCGGCGCGAGAGCGCGCGGTGACGACGATGCGCGGCTTCACGCTCGGGCTGCCGTAGCGATGCGCGCCGCGCTCAAGGTTTGGACGGCGCGCGCGCTGGCCGTGCCGCGCGGCGCGAAGCTCACCGCAGCGGCCGCGCTGCTGCTCCTCGCGACGTTGCTCGGGCCGCGCGTGGGCGTCACGCGCAATACCTTCGACTATGTGATCGTGCTCGATATCACGCAGAGCATGAACGCGGCCGATGTCGAGCTCGACGGCAAGCCGGTGAGCCGCCTGCGCTATGCGAAGCACGCGTTGCAGCGCGCGCTGAGCGCGCTGCCGTGCGGCTCGCGCGTGGGCTGGGCGGTGTTCTCGGAGTACCGCACGCTCTTGCTCCTTGCGCCGGTGGAGGTGTGCGACAATTTTCCGGAGCTCGCGAGCACCCTAGACCGGATCGACGGGCGCATGTCCTGGGCCGGTGCGAGCGAGATCGCAAAGGGCCTCTTCTCCAGCCTGCGCACGGCGCGCGAGTTGCCGGGCAGCCACGGCGTGGTGTTTCTGACCGACGGCCACGAGGCGCCGCCGCTCCATCCCGCGCACCGGCCGCAGTACGACGGCAAGCCCGGCGAGGTGCGCGGTCTAGTCGTCGGCGTCGGCGGCGATTCGCTGGTGCCGATCCCCAAGGTCGATCCGGACGGCAATCCGCTCGGAGTCTGGGCCGCCGATGAGGTGGCGCAGCTCGATGTATTCAGCCGCGGCCGCGCCGGGAGCGTCGACGCGGAAGCCTTGGTGGACGAGAGCGGCGCAGCCGATCCGGTGCAGCGCCCGAGCCTCACCGAGCATCTGTCCTCGCTCAAGGAGCCCTACCTGCGGACGCTCGCGCGCGAGCTCGGCCTGGGGTACCACCGCCTGACAGGACCCGAGGGGCTGATCGCGGCGATGACCGCGCCCGAGCTCGCGCGCCCCGCGCCGACGCGGGCCGACTTGCGGCCGGTGCTCGCGCTGGGCGCCCTCGTGCTGCTCGCCGCGGTCCACTTGCCGCGGCGGCGCGGGCAACCGTGGCGGGTCGCACTGCGCCGCCGCGGCATTTGATCGGCGCTCGCCTAGAGCGCGAGTGCGAGGGCGAGTCCCACCGCAATCGTCACGCCCGCGGCCGCAGCGAGGAGCGTCCGGTGCCAGTTCCGCCACGGCAGGAACTCCAGCGCGAGCACCCGCAGGCCGAGCGCGAAATGCGCGGCGAGCAGAACGACGAGTCCCCACTCGGCTGTCTTCACGAGCGGCTGGGCGGTCCACGCGAGCAAGCGGTCGAGCGCGGCTTCGCCCTGCAACGCCTGCCCGAGCGCCCAGAAGTGCAGCGGCAGGAACAGCGCGAGCGCCAGTCCCGACAGCCGGTGCAGGAGGAACGCCCACCACGCGGAGTGATTGCGTGCGCGCAGGTCGCCGCTCATGCAAACACGCCCCATACCGCCCGCAGGCCGAGCGCGGCGAGCGCGAGCGCGAGGAGATGCGCGGCGATCGCCGCCGAACGGCCGCGCCAGCCTAGCCACTCGCTCGCGATGGTTCTTAGCCCGATCGGCACGTGCACCGCTGCGGCGAGCACGAACACCGCGTAGAACACGAGCCAGCCGACGTTCCCGTGCGTGCGCGCAAGGAGCTCGGCGGCGGTGAGTCCGCTGCGCGTCGCGTACGCGATGGTGATCAGATGGATGATCACGCACACCGCCAGGACCGCGGCGCTCGCGCGCTGCGCGATCCAGACCCTGACCGCGGCGCGCGGCGTCACAGCTTCCCTTTCAGCGCCGCCGCCGCGCTCGCGCGCTTGAGGCCAGCGATCGAGGCGGTGGGCGCGAGGTGCTGCGGGCAGCGCTCGGTGCAGCTGATATGGGTATGGCACGCGTGGCAGCCGGCGTCGCCGGCCACCGCTCGCAGCCGATCATCACGTGCCCCGTCGCGCGCATCGTTCACGAGCGTCCAGGCCCGGTTCAGCGCCGCCGGGCCCAGATAGTCCGGATTCCAAGCGACGACGTCGCACGAGGCATAACACACGCCGCAGCCGATGCACTCGATCGCGGCGTCCGCCGCCGCGCGCTCCCGGCTCGCGGGCGGTACGCGGGCGAAATCGTCGGTACGCGTACGGGTGGGCACGAACTCACCGCGTGCGCGCGCCCACTTGTCGAAGAACGGGGCCATGTCGGTCACGAGATCCTTGATCACCGGCAGGTGGCGCAGCGGAGCGATCTCGAGCCGGTCGTCGCGCACGACCTTGGCGACGTGGGTGCGGCAGGTCCAGCGCGCAACCCCGTTCACCGTCATCGCGCACGAGCCGCACATGCCGACGCGGCAGGCGAAGCGATACGCGAGCGCCGGGTCGAGTCGCCGCTGGATGTAAGTGACGACGTCAAGTATCGTCTGATTGCTTTGGCGCGGCACCTCGAACCGCTGGAAGCGGCCGTCCTCGCGGCCGCGCCAGACGTCGACCACCAGCGTCGTCATACAGCGGCCAAGGTGCGGAGTTGATCGAGCAGCGGTTGCGCGATCTCGACGCCGGCGGCGGCCGCCGCGTCGGCCAGCGCCTGGCGCCGGTAACCGGGCAACCGAACGTCGGCGTCCTGGAGCATCGCGGCAACGAGGGTTTCGATGCGCTCGTCGCATACCTCGCGTCCGGCGAGCGCGGCCGGGTCGATGACGAGGAAGGCTTGCCCGATCCGCGGCCGGTTGCCCTCATCGCGAAAGAACGTATCAGCCTCGAAACCCATACGCGCGCCGGTGAGCGCGCAGCACAGCAACTCGACGACCAGGGCGAGCATCGCGCCCTTCGCTCCGCCCGCGGGCAGCATCATGCCGGCGAGGCCCTGGTTCGGATCGGTGGTCGGTCGGCCCTCGCGGTCGAGCGCCCAGCCGAGCGGAATATCGCGGCCTTCGCGCGCGGCGACCATGAGCCTGCCGCGGGCGACCTCGGACAACGACAGATCGACGACGATCGGCGCGCGATCGCGGCGCGGGAAGACGGCCGCGATCGGGTTGGTGCCGAAGATCGCGTGCTTGCCCCCCCACGCCGGCATCGCCGCTGGCGAGTTGCCGAACGCGAGCCCTACCATGCCGGCGGCGGCAACCGGCTCGAGGTGATAGGAGGCCACGCCGAAGTGGTGGCTGTTGGTGACGCCGGCAAACGCGACGCCGAATTCCCGCGCGCGGGCGATCGCCTCCGCCACCGCGAGCGCGCACGCCGCGAAGGCGAGCCCATCGGCGGCGTCGATGAGCGCCGCCGCCCCTTTCGCCCGTACCACGCGTGGCGCCGCGTCCCCCGCGACCCGCGCGCACCGCAGGTGCGCGGCGTACTGCGGTACGCGCGCGACGCCGTGCGAGGCGAGCCCTTGGGCGTCGGCGGCGACGAGCGCCCTGGCGGCCGACTCCGCCATCGCCGGATTCGCACCGGCTCCCTCCAGCGCGGCTCGGGCGAGGCCCGTCAACTCGTCGCACGCTACGCGCGGCATGGCGTCAGCTTGGCGGCGTTGGTGCGCGGGAATCAAACCCGAGCGAGCGCCGCGGCGGCCTGTTCGGCAATCATCGTCGACACGCGCACATTCGACTCCCGCGTGATGCCCGCGACATGCGGGGTGAGCAGGGGGTTCGGTGCGTCGGCGAGCGGCGAGCCGGCGCGCAGCGGCTCGCTCTCGAACACGTCGAGCGCCGCGCCCGCCAGGTGAGCGCTCTTGAGCGCCGCGACCAGCGCCGACTCGTCGACCACGCCGCCGCGCGCGGCGTTCACCAGCACCGCCCCCTGCTTCATTCTGGCGATGCGCTCGGCGCCAATGAGATGGCGCGTCTCGTCGGTGAGCGGTACGTGGAGCGTAACGGCATCGGCCTCGGCGAGGAGCTCATCGAGCGTGCGCCGCGCGACGCCGGACTCGCGCCACACCGGCGAATCGGCGGCGAGCAGCGGATCGGTGGCGAGCACGCGCAGCCCGAGCGCCTGTGCAAGCCGCGCCGCGCACCGGCCGGTGTGGCCGAAACCGACGATGAGCGCCTTGCCCGCGGTTTCGTGCCCTTCGCCGAGTTGCCTACGCGGCCACTTGCCGGTAGCGACCGCCGCCGACGCGAGGAACGCGCCGCGCAGGAGCATCATGACCGTGCACACCACGTACTCGGCGACGGTGAGCGCATTCGCACCGGTCGCGGGGAGCACTGCCACGCCGCGCGCGCTGCAGGCGACGACATCGATGTTGTCCAGCCCGACGCCCAACCGGCCGACGGCGCAGAGCTGCGGCGCTCGCGCCAGCAACTCGGCGTTCACCTGCGTGCGGTTGCGCACGATCAGCGCGTTCAAGGCGGCGAGCATGCCGAGCAGCCGCGGGCGATCGTCGGCGAGCGTCGGATCGTAGTCGACACTGAACCGCGCGCGGAGCCAACCAACCGCCGCTTCGTCCATGAACTCGGTGATGAGAATCTTCCGGTTCACTGCTCGCTCACCCGCATGGGCGCGGTGCCGCGCGAGCCCGCGTCCCGTTTGCGTCATTCGCGGCGAACGCGGAGGCCTGGACTGGCGGTTCGGCCGCGCGCGCCGGCTGGAGGGCCATCCGGCGGCACCGGCGCTGAGCCTTCTTACGCACTCTCGTACAGCCGCGTCAGCACGAACTCGCGATGACCGAGCACTTCGGCCGCGGTCCAGCGGCCGTTCGCCGTCGCGAACATGTTTTCCAGCAATCGGTCGCCGGCCTGGTCGGGGGTGAGCTCGCGGCGCAGCAAACCCGACACATCGACGTCGATATGCTCCGCCATCGTGCGCACCGTCTTCGGGTTTGCGCACAGCTTGATCACTGGCAAGACCGGATTGCCGATCACGTTGCCTTGCCCGGTCGGGAAGAGGTGCACGACGAATCCAGCCGCGGCGCACAGCGTCACCATCTCGGCAGCGGCCGATGACGAGTCCATGAACCATAGGCCGGGCGCGGTGGGCGTCTCGGCCTTGTCGAGCACGCCGTCGACAAGGCACTTGCGGCCGATCTTCTGGATGTTGCCGAGCGCCTTTTCCTCGATCGTCGTGAGGCCGCCGGCAATGTTGCCCTTGGTCGGCTGCGACTCCGACAGGTCGTTCGTCTTGTGCCGGTTCACGATCTCCTGATAGCGGTTGAAGACGGACATGAACTGCTCACGCACCTCGGGCGTGCGGCAGCGGGCCGCGACCAGGCGCTCGCCGCCCGTGAGCTCGGTCGTCTCGCCGAAGACCAGCGTGACGCCATGCGGGTACAGCTTGTCGAACGCGTTACCGACGGTCGGGTTTGCGCCGCAGCCGGAGGTCGTGTCCGACTCGCCGCACTTGGTCGATACCCACAGATCCTTGAGCGGGCATTCGACGCGGTGGAGCGCAGTCGCGTGATGCACGAACTCCTTTGCCTTGCGCGAGGCGTTCATGATTGTCGCGTGGTCGCCGTGCTCTTCGATCGAAAAGCCGGCGGCCGGCTTGCCGGTCGCGGCGATGCCATCGACCACGCGCTGCGTCCAGCCCGGCTCGATGCCGATCACCACCGCCGCCGCGACGTTGGGGTTTGCGCCGGTGCCGATCAAGGTCCGGAAGTGGAGATCAAGGTCGGCGCCGAACTGCAGCCGCCCGTACGGGTGCGGTAGCGCCATCGTGCCCTGGATGTTGCTCGCCACGCTCTCCGCGGCGGCGTTTGAAATGTCGTCGACCGGCAGGATGATGACGTGGTTGCGCACGCCGACGCGCGCGTTCGGACGCCGATAGCCCCAAAACGTGACGTTTGCTAGATCGAGTGCCATGTGTTTCTCACCATCTTTTGGTCTTGACGTTGTGGACGTGCAGATGCTCGCCGGGCTTGATCGGCGCGGTCGTGCGGCCGATGTCGACGCCGTATTTAATCACGGTGTCACCCTGCTTGAGGTCTTTGATTGCGAGCTTATGCCCGATCGGGATGTCGCTCATCGATTGCATGGTGAGCGTCTTGTCCTGCTCCATGATCCAGCCGGTAAGGGTGTGGCCGGCCTTGACGCCCTCGATGACAACGACCCCGACCGAGTCGCCCTCCTCATGCACGACGAAATGAATGGTCACTGCGAACCTCCTACCAAGCGGGCCTGCGTGTCGAGACCCGACGCAGCGCGAGTCTACTCGGACGAGCGACGATTGCTCGTGCTGCCGGCTTCCCGACGGGATCGTGACGACGACGCGACAGGGCTGCCGGGGCGCGCCGATCGCTTCCGCGCCGGGCGGCGACCGCTGTGTGAACTTATGCACAACCGAAAGCCAGGGGACGCCCAAGAGACTAGCCAAGCGCAGCAGAAAATCGAGGTAGCGGTCATTTTCGCGCCAGCGCCGGTGTGCGCAGCACAAAAAGGAACAATCCTTGCAAGACGATGGCTGCGAACACTAAAACATGGGCCTCAGAATGTAGCGCGCGCTGGCGGCGCTCGCGCCCTCCTTGCTGCGCCCCACGGGCCGCGGCTATACCATCATTGAGATCTGCCTCGCGCTGGCGGTACTCGCCATCCTGGCGGCGATCGCGCTGCCCTCCTATTCCAACTATCGCGAGCGCGCGCAGATCGCCCAAGCGATGACCGACGTCGCCCAACTGCAAACGCAGATCACCCAGTACTTCGCCGACAACCGCAATTTCCCGGCCAGCCTTGCCGACATCGGGCAAGCGGGACTGCTCGATCCATGGGGTCACCGATATCAGTACACCGATCTGACGACGCTACAGGGCAAGGGTAAGGCGCGCAAGGATCGCAACCTGGTACCGATCAACTCGGACTTCGATCTGTGGAGCATGGGCAAGGACGGTGCGAGCGTGCCGCCGCTCACCGCCAAACAGAGCCGCGACGACATCGTGCGCGCGAACGATGGCCGGTTCATCGGACTTGCGTCGGATTACGATCGATGAGCGGTCCGGCAGCGCTGGGGACGCGCGTCGCGCGGCGCGTGCTCCTGCTCTTCTTCCTCTGCGCGCTGGGACCAATTGCTGCGGTCATCGGCCTGTCGAGCGCGCACATCGAACGCATTCTGCTCGAGGAGCGCGTCGCGCAGCTCGGCGATCTGGCCGCGCAGCAGGGGATGACCGTGTTCGAGCGGCTGTCAGTTGCCCATGAGCTCGCCCAGACGCTGGCCGCGGCACCGGCGCCTGAGTGGGAAGGCAGGTATGGGCGTTACTTCAAGTCCCTGGCCGTGGTCGACGCGTCCGGCGAGATGCGCATGGTCAGCGGGCAGCCCGGAAGCCTGCCGCGCGTGAGCCAACAGCCCTCTTCGCGCGTGCCTGGCCAAGCAAGCTTGCGCGTGAGCGATGATGCAGGTGCCCGGCGCGTCTGGCTCGTCGTGTCCACGGTTGGAAAACAGGATGAGCGACGAGCCCTCGCCTTTGAACTCAATCCCGGCTATCTGTGGGGCGATCTTGGCGATATCCCGTACCCGACGAGCCTATGCGTCGTCGATGCTGCGCGCGAGCCGCTCTATTGCTCGGAGCCGATGCCCGAACCGGCACTCGCCGAACTCCGCGAGAAGGCGCGCGGCACGGCAACCGGCTATCACGCCTGGGCCGGCGAAGACGGCTCGCGGATCAGCAGCTACCGAGAGCTATTCCTGCAGGGGCGTTTCGGCGCGGAAAGCTGGTTGATCGTGGTGAGCCAGCCCGAGCAGTACGCGTTCGGTCCGGTCCGCGTAGTGCGTGAATTGGTGATCCCGGTCGGTCTGCTAAGTCTCCTGGTGGCGACCTTGCTCGGCCTGGTCCAGGTGCGCCGGACGATGGGCCCACTCCAGCAACTGACCGCCGCAACCAAGCGCATCGCGGCGCGCGATTTCGACACGCGCGTCGCACTCGCGCGCGACGATGAATTCGGCGAGCTCGCACAAGCGTTCGATACGATGTCGGAACAGCTTGGCCGCCAGTTTCAGGAACTGAACACCCTGACTCAGATCGATGCGGTGATCCTCAAACAGCTCGATATTGAGCGTATCGTCGCGATCCTTCTGCGGCGCCTGCAGGAGGGGGTACGGGCCGACTGGCACTTCGTGCTGCTCGCAACCGACGTGGACGCAACGTTTCGGGTGCATAGTGTCAACGCCTACGGCGGTATATCGGGCGCGCAGACGGTGGTGCTGTTGGACCGCGACGAGGAGCGGTTGCTCGCCGCGCCGGGCGGTCTTCGCCTCGAAGATCGCGAAGCCGGCCTGCGCGCTACGGCGCCGTTCGCGACCCTTTCCGCGCAGAGCTTGTTCGCCCTGCCGATCGCGCTCGACACGAAGCTTGCCGGGCTGGTGGTGCTCGCCTATCGCGAGCAGCGCGCGCCCGAAGAGCACGAGGTGCGTTTGCTGCGCGATCTCGCCGACCGCGTCGCCGTCGCGCTGGCGACCGCCGCGCGCGACCGGAAGCTCGATCGGCAAGCCCACTACGATGCCCTGACAGGGCTACCTAACCGGCAGCACTTCATCGATCTGCTCCAGCGCGAGATCGGCCGCACCGACCGGGAAGAGGCCTCGTTCGCGCTGCTCTTCATCGACCTCGATGGGTTCTCGGCAGTGAACGATGCGCTCGGCCACGCCGCCGGCGACGAGCTGCTCGTCCAAGCCGCCGATCGGTTGCGCGCCTGCCTGGGCAACGACGGCATCGTCGCCCACTTGGGCGGCGACGAATTCACCGTCATGCTGGCGGGCCTGCGCGAACCGAACGACGCGGCGATCGTCGCGTGCCACCTCATCGATTCGCTGTCGCAGCCATTCACGGTCGCTCATGCCGAGAGCTTCGTTGCGGCGAGCATCGGCATCGCGCTGTTCCCGAATGACGGCGCGACCGCGCACGAGCTGCTGCGGAACTCGGACATGGCGATGTACCGCGCGAAACAGCGCGGCCGTGGCACGCATGCCTTCTTCGAGGAGGAGATGAACCGCGAGGCGCAGTTACGCGTCGCGCTCGACCGCGAGCTGCGACGCGCGCTGGACGAGCGCCAGTTCGTCCTGCATTTCCAGCCGCTGCTCGATCTGCGTACCGGCCGAATCGTCGGCGCCGAGGCGCTCGCTCGCTGGCAACACCCGGTTCGGGGGCTGGTTGCGCCGAGCGAGTTCATCCCCGTCGCCGAGGAACTGGGGCTGATCGAGCAAATCGGCGAATGGGTGCTGCGCGAGGCGTGCACACGGTTCGTCGCCTGGCGGACCGCGGGGCTGCCGCTCGAACACGTTTCAGTGAACGTTTCGCCACGCCAGTTCAGGCGTCGCGATTTCCTCGAGCTGGTCGACGGGGTACTGCGCGATGTCGGGATTGCGCCCGAGCGGCTGCAGCTCGAAATCACGGAAACGGTATTGATCGACCGGAGCGGCGCGGCGGATGCAACGCTCGCCCAGCTCGCGCGACTCGGCGTACAGCTCGCGATTGACGACTTCGGCACCGGGTATTCGTCGCTCTCGTACCTGAAGCGTCTCCCGGTCACGACCATTAAGCTCGACCGCTCGTTCATCCGCGACGTCGCGACGAACGAGGATGCATCCGCCATCGCCCGCTCCCTGATCGCGATGGTCCACGCGCTGCGCAAGGAGATCGTCGCCGAGGGTGTCGAAACACCCGAGCAGCTGGCGCTGCTCGGCAAATGGGCGTGCGACGCGATCCAGGGCTACCACCTGAGCCGGCCAGTGCCGGCCGAGGAGTTCGTGCGTTTTGTCGAGGAGCGGGCCGCCGCTCCGCGCACCGGCCGGCCGCCGCGGACGGTTACGCCGCTCGCTACCGCAAGCGGCTGAGAAAGGCTTTTATCCTCGCGGTCTACCCCGCTGGCGGCGGGCGGGTAGCGTCGATGCTCGTGCCCTACAGCGCCGCGGCTGGCCTTCCTCGGGCGGCACTCACGCTCGCGCCGACGGCGCAGATCAGCGGCACTTCAGATTGGCAGTGAAATCCACGATCGGCCGGGTGCAGTCCTGCTCGTTGACCGAGCGATCTTCCTTCATCGCGAGCGGTATTGGCGGCAAAGCCTCGTTGCCGGTCACCATGACCGCGAAGATCCCCAAGCCGGCGATCACGTTCGAGGCGGTCGCGCTCAAGGCCACGGCTACGAACAGCCCGCCGTCGGACACGACCGAGACCTGCGGCGCCGCGCCCGTGCCTTGGACGCTGTAGCTGCCGCCGCATCCGGCGAGCGCGGCGGCGCCGAGGACCGACACGAAACCACGAGCGAGCTGCCGGGACATGGTCTCGCTATTGTAGGCCGCTTCGTGCGCGCGTAGGCCGCGCGGCGATAGAATGGCCGCCCCGGCTGCACTGAGGTGGTCATGCAAAAACCGCTCGAGATCGTCCCGGCGAAGAAGGCAGAGTACGTGCGCGCCCGCACCGACAAGTATTTCAGCAAGTCGCGCGAGGTGGTCGAAAAGTTCGGCGACAAGACCGTCACTTACGGCATCTTCATGCGCCGGCGCATCATCTGCGCCATCAATCCGGCGATCGAAGCGCTGCGCGAATACTACGCGGCGAACGCGCGGCCGCTGAAGATCACGCGGCTGTACGAAGAAGGCGCGTTCGTGCCGGATCAGAAGGCGATCTTCAGCTATACCGGCTCGCTTGCTAGCCTGCTCGAACTGGAAACGATGATCTTGCAGCGTGTCGGCGTCGCCTGCGTGTCGGCGTACAACGCGTACAAGATGGCGATGAATCTGCCGAAGACGGTCTTCATCGACATGCATGCGCGCCACGCGACCGGCGACGACATGACCGAGCTTGCCGCCTACGGCGCGTCGGTCGGCAGCCGCATGGCGAAGCTGAACGGCGCGACCGGATTTGTCGGCACCTCGCAGGACCTGACCGCGCACTTCTACGGCCAGGAGCGCGGCCTCGGCACGATGCCGCACGTGCTGGTCGGCTACGCCGGGTCGACGCTGCGCGCATCGCAGATGTACGTCGAGACGCATCCAAGCGAGAACCTTACCGTGCTGGTCGACTACTACGGCCGCGAATACACCGACGCGCTTGAGGTGTGTCGCTGGTGGTTCAACGACGTGCTGCCGCAGGACGCGAACGGCGCGCGTACGCTCAGCCTGCGCATCGATACGCACGGTGACCGCTTTGCCGAGGGCCTCGACTACGAGCGATCGGTCGACATCGTCGCCAATTGGCTGCACGTGGTGAACGAGTACGAGGCGGTGCGTACCGTGATGGGCGAGGAAGCGTTCGACGCCGATACGCTGAACGTGGTGAAGGACCGCGTCCGCCGGGTGCTGTTCGGCACCGGCGTTTCGGTGGCGAGCGTGATCCAGATGCGCCAGAAGCTGGACGCCGCGGGCTACAACGCCGCGCGCATTGTGGCCTCGTCGGGCTTCAATCCGTTCAAGTGCAAGATGTTCGGCAATGCGCGCGCGCCGGTCGACGCGATTGGCACCGGGTCGTTCATACCGGAAGCCTACGGCGAGACCTTCGCCACCGCCGACGCGTTCATGTACGACGGCGAGTTCGACGTGAAGCTCGGACGCGAGAAGCTGTTCCAGGGCCTAAAGCCGTGACGCCTCCGCATCGTTCGCGGCGCGCGCTCAGTGGATGCCGAATGTGAGGGGCGCCCGGAGCGGCTTGGCGGCTACGGCGCTCGGCCCGCGGTTCGCGGCACAGACCTAGCAGCGCGAGGAGGATTGGTGCTTTTTCCCACGACGCTCGTCGGCAGCTATCCGCAACCCGAGTGGCTCATCGACCGGAAGAAACTCGCCGGCCGCTTCCCGCCGCGCGTGCTCGCGCGGGAGCTGTGGCGCGTCCCCGAAGCCTGGCTCGAGGAGGCCCAGAATGACGCGACGGCGCTCGCCATCCGCGCGCAGGAGCAAGCCGGCCTCGACATCATCACCGACGGCGAAATCCGGCGCGAAAGCTACTCGAACCGCTTTGCCACCGCGCTCGAGGGCATCGACATCGAACGCCCCGGGACTGCGCTCGACCGCTCGGGGCACCCGAATCCGGTGCCGCGGATCGTGGGCCCGATCCGACGCCCGCGCCCGGTCGAGGTCGACGACCTGAAATTCTTGCGCGCGCATACCGACCGGATGGTGAAGATCACTGTCCCCGGGCCGTTCACCATGTCCCAGCAGGCGCAGAACGAGTACTACCCGACGGCGGAAGAGGCTGCCATGGACTACGCTGCCGCGGTGAACGAGGAGATCCGCGATCTCTTCGCGGCCGGCGCCGACATCGTGCAGGTCGACGAGCCGTACATGCAGGCGCGGCCGGAAAGGGCGCGCGAGTACGGACTGCGCGCGTTGAATCGAGCGCTGGAGGGCATCACCGGCACGACCGCGGTGCACATCTGCTTCGGTTACGCGGCGATCATCCATCAGCGCCCATCCGGCTATTCGTTCCTGCCCGAGTTGGCCGGCTGCAGCTGCAAACAGGTTTCGATCGAGACGGCGCAGTCGAACCTCGACTGTTCGGTGCTGACACAGCTCGCGGGGAAGAAGATCATGGTCGGCTGCATCGATCTGAATGACATGACCATCGAGCAGCCCGAGACGGTCGTCGAGCGCATCAAGCGCGCACTCCCCTACGTCAAGCCGACGGACGTGATCATCGCGCCCGACTGCGGAATGAAGTATCTGCCGCGATCGGTCGCGCTCGGCAAGATGCAGGCGATGGTGCTAGCCGCCCGCATGCTCCGCGCGGAGTTCAAAGCATAGTCGTCGCGCTGGCCCGCGCGGCGGTCCCGATCGTGTAACCGCTCGCGACAGCCTGCGAGGGATATCACCGCACGCCTCTTTGGGCAATAGGCGCGTCAAGCCGCGAAGCGGCCGCTTGGATTCTAATCAACGCTCTACATGGCCGACACGGAGGGTCTATGGCAGGCAGGCTGGCGGGGAAAGTAGCGATCGTTGCGGGCGCAGGCTCGAGCGGAGAGGTGCTCGGCAACGGCAAGGCAACCGCGATCCTGTTCGCGCGCGAGGGCGCGAGCGTGCTGTGCGCCGATGCCGTGGCGGACCGAGCCCGCGAGACAGCCGAGGCCATCGTCAAGGAAGGCGGCACGGCCTCGGCATTTCGCGCCGACGTGTCGAAGGCGGAGGACTGCGCGGCGATGGTGCAGGCGGCGGTCCAGCGCTACAACCGGCTCGACATCCTCGACAACAACGTCGGCGTCTCGGTACGCGCCGACGTGCTGGAGGTCACCGAGGAGCAGTGGGACCGCGTGATGACCATCAACGTGAAGAGCATCATGCTGACGGCGAAGTACGCCATCCCGCACATGATTCGGGCCGGCGGCGGCTCGATCATCAACATCTCGTCGATCGCTGGCCTGCGCGCCAACCAGAGCACGCCGTATTCGACCTCCAAGGCCGCCGTAATCGGCATCACTCGCTCGATGGCCGGCGACCACGGCCGGCAGGGCATCCGCGTCAACTGCATTGTGCCGGGATTGATTTACGGCCCGATGGTGGCGCCGCGCATGGACGAGGCCCTGCGCGAGCGCCGGCGGGAGGCGGCGCCGCTCGGCACCGAGGGCACGGGCTGGGACGTCGCCTGGGCAGCGGTTTTCCTGGCGAGCGACGAGGCGCGCTGGATCACGGGGGTCGCGCTGCCGGTGGACGCGGGATTGCTGGTCATGAGCCCAGTCACCAACGCGCGCCTGGCGCAGCAGAAGTTCTAGGCGACGAGAACGGCGCGGTGGTCGCTGACGTCGGTCCGGCTCGCGTCCGGATCGGCAGGGCCTATTTTCGACGGTATAGTTCCTATTCTCCCGCAATCGCGCACGCGAGTGACCGCCTCTTCCCGCACCGAAGCGCAGCAACGCGCCGACGACATCCGCGTTTTTCGGGAAGAGCTGGCGCGCCTGGAGCGCGCCGGCGTGCTGCACCTGGACGAGGCGCAGCGGGGAGCGCTTACGATCCACCACGATGCGCTGCTCGCGCAACTTTCGCGTCGCTTCGACATCGACCGCGACGCGAAGTCGAAACAGCTGTCCCTGGGCATGCGCATCGCTTCGTTCGTCGGGGCGCTCGCGCTCGCCGCGAGTGTTTTCTTTTTTGTTTTACCAGTTCTGGGGATACTTCTCGACGTCGGTGCAGGTGACCGTCCTGATGACGGCCGCATTCGGAACCTTTCTTGCAACGATGTGGGTCGACCGGCGCGATGCGACCGGTTACTTCACTAAGCTGGCGGCGCTGGTCGCGTTTGCGTGCTTCGTGCTCAACATCGTCATGTTCGGGCAGATCTTCAACATCACGCCCTCGGACAAGGCGCTGCTGCCGTGGGCCGCGTTTGCGCTCCTGCTCGCCTACAGCTTCGATCTGCGGCTGCTGCAGGCCGCGGGGATCTTGTGCCTCATCGCTTTCATCTCGGCGCGCACCAGCACCTGGAGCGGCATGTACTGGATTTACTTCGGCGAGCGGCCGGAGAATTTCTTTCCGGCCGCGGCCGCGATGTTCCTGGTGCCGCAGATCATCGACCACACCCGGTTCTCGGGTTTCGCGCCCATCTATCGCATATTCGGCATGCTCGCGCTCTTCCTGTCGATGCTCGTGCTCGCGAACTGGGGATATATCAGCTATGTCGACCTGGACCGTCATCTGATCGAGGGCTTCTACCAGACCCTGGGCTTCGTCGGCACGGCAGCGTTGATCTGGTACGGCACGCGGCGCCAGTGGAACGACGTGGTGAACACGGGCGTCACGCTGTTCGTGATCTTCTTCTATACGAAGCTCTTCGACTGGTGGTGGGACGCGATGCCCAAGTACCTGTTCTTTTTGCTGCTGGGCCTGACCGCGGTCCTGCTCCTGGCCGTTTTCAAGCGCCTGCGCAAGGTGAGCGCGTGAAGTGGTCGCGTCGACATACGCTGATCGCGGGCCTCGCTCTCATCGGCCTGACCAACGCGGTCGCGCTGGGCGGTGCCGCCTACAACCGGAGCGGCGAGCCGGAAAGCATCCTGAGCCTCACACAGCGCGAGCTGCGGCCACCGTACGTCTGGACGGGCCGGAACGAGACCAGCGGGCTAGCGCTCCAGTTGCAGTGGCGCGTGCTGCAAGGCGATGGCCGCAACATCGGCCTCTATCGGTTGGCCACCTATAGCGGAGCGATCCCGGGCTGGCTCGATCGGGCGAAAATGGCTTCGCTCGGGTTCGACGTGAAGCTTTCCACCGCAAGTCCGGATGTAGGCCGCGGCTCGCCCTACGAGCGACAACTGCCGCGCGACGTGCTCGTGGTCCTGGAACTGGACGGCCCGGCTTATCGTGAAGCGCTCGAGCGCGCGGCGAAAACGGCGAGCGAAGTGGAGGCGAAGAACGAGCGCGGCGAGGGGAAGAAGGTCGCCGACCAGATGATCGACCGCGAAACTCGGCACAGCAGCCGACTGTTCGCCGTGGACGCCGGGCTCGACCGCGCGGCCCTGCGCAGCAAGTTTCCTGATCGCACAAAGTATGCGATCGTGCGCGGCCAAGTGCGTCCGGCGCGGGTCTCGGAGAGCAAGGCGGCCGCCGGCGCCATCGGCAATCTGAGCGCGCCGGGGGTCAACGTACCGCTGGCGATGCGCGGCGTTTTCGAGGGTGTGACACCGGACGGCTACGACCAACCGAGTGCGGGCGACAAGCGCTTCGAAGCGAGGTTAGCGTTCGGCCGGCGGCTCGAACCCTGGCTCGTGTCGGCGGCGAAGAAGTAAGCCCACCTTTTTTTGCGCGCCGCTGGGCGGCCGAACCCGGTGCGCCACTGAGAGCTTGGCACATTGAGTGATCTCGCTCACCAGAACTGAATGCGAAGGAGGAGGGCATGGGCAAAGGACGACTCGAAGCTTTCAGCGACGGCGTGCTCGCCGTCATCATCACTATCATGGTGCTGGAACTGAAGGTGCCGCACGGCACCGATCTGGGCGCGCTGGTGCCGCTGCTGCCCGTATTTCTGAGCTATGTGCTGAGCTTCGTCTATATCGGAATCTACTGGAACAACCATCATCATATGTTGCATGCGGTACAGCGCATCAATGGCCGCGCCCTGTGGGCCAATTTGCATCTGCTGTTCTGGCTGTCCTTGGTGCCGTTCGTGACCGGCTGGGTGAACGAAAATCACTTCGCCGCGGTCCCGGTGGCACTCTACGGCGTGGTGCTGCTGATGTCGGGTGTCAGCTTCTACACGCTGGAGCGGGTCCTGATCGCGCACCATGCCAAGGATTCGCCGTTGGCGCGCGCCGTGGGGCGAGACTACAAAGGCGTGATGTCCCTGCTCATTTACGTGGCGGCGATTGCGCTGACGTTCGTCAACGTCTGGGTGTCGTGCGCCCTGTACATCTTCGTAGCGATCATGTGGTTCATTCCGGACCCGCGAATAGAGCGCATGCTCCCGGAGACGTAGGTTGAGATGTCGTAACCCCGATTGATGCATCGGCCCGCATCGGATCGCGCTGCGCGCACGGCGCCGCTCTGCCATCAACATCCCACGAAGGAAGCCATATGTCCGCTCCCGTTGTCCTCATCACCGGCGCCATCACCGGCATCGGCCGCGCGACCGCCCTGGCGTTCGCGCGCGAAGGCGCCTGTCTCTGGCCGACGCGACGAGGCGGGCCAGGCATTGGCTACAGAGCTTCGCGCCCTTGGCGCTGAAGCCGAGTTCGTGCGCGCCGATGTGCGCCATGAGGACGAGGTGCGCAACCTGATCGACAAGACCGTCGAGCGCTTCGGCCGGCTGGATGTGGCGGTGAACAACGCCGGGACGGAAGGTCACTCCGGACCGCTGACCGAACAATCCGCCGCGACCTACGCGGCCGCCTTTGACACCAACGTGCTCGGCACGATCCTGAGCCTGAAGCACGAGTTGCGAGTGATGCTGGCGCAGGGGCACGGCAACGTCGTCAATCTGTCGTCCACCATGAGAAGCCGCGGTGCGGCGGGTGCGTCGATGTATGTCGCCAGCAAGCACGCGGTCGAAGGTCTGACCAAGGTGGCCGCCCTCGAAGGCGCAGCCGCCGGCGTGCGCGTCAACGCGGTCGCCCCCGGCCCGGTGGAGACCGAGATGTTGAACCGCTTCACGGGCAGTGCCGACCGGAAGGCCGGCCTGGTCGCTGGCGTGCCGGCGAAACGCGCGGGGAAACCCGAGGAGATCGCTCAGACCATCGTATTCCTCGCCTCCGACAAAGCCGATTTCCTCACCGGCCAAATCATCGGCGTCAACGGCGGCAAAACGGCGCAGTAGTTGGTAACCAGGAATCCGCAGCCATGTCACCCAAGCCAATCAAGGTCCCAGGACCCGATCATCCGATCACGATCGAGGCGAACCCGTTGCGCGTTATCGTGGCCGTCGGGGGCCGCATCGTCGCCGACACCCGCGCCGCCCTGACGCTGCGCGAGGCGTCCTATCCAGCGGTGCAGTACATCCCGCGCAAGGATGTCGACATGTCGCTCCTCGAACGCACGGACCACGCTACCTACTGCCCGTACAAGGGCGATTGCGCGTACTACAGCATCCCCGCAGGCGGCGAGCGCTCGGTCAACGCGGTGTGGACCTATGAGGCTCCTTATGCCGCCGTCGCCGCGATCAAGGACCACGTGGCGTTCTATCCCGATCGGGTCGGAACGATAGCGGAGCAGGCCGCGTAGCTGAGCTCATCACGCCGCGCCGGCCGGGAACGAGGCGGCCCCGCGAAACGCTGGGCATCGCCCCCGAGCGTCGTGCTCGGCGCGCGACAGCCTGGCATTGCGCCGGCCGGTGATTTTTCAGGGCCCCGATCGAGGAAGGGGCGATCGACAAACCCGCGCCAGGGCCGGCCGGTTGTGAATGACGCTATGGTCGGACAACAGCGCGCCGGCCGTCGGCTCGGCAAGATCCTTCAGAAGAAGCCGAACCGCTTGCGCGCGACATTGCGGCGCGTCGGGTCGACGACATCGGTCACGCCGTGCTTGCCGAGGCGCTCGATCAGCGCGTTGGCGCCGTCGCGCATCTTGAGCGCCATCTCCTCCTCGTACAGTGGGACGGTGGCAAGGAAGTGGATGACCTTCCGGTCGTCGATGCGCAGTTCGTTGAACTCCTTCGGCACGCGGAGCGGAGGCAGCAGGATCGCGCCGCACAGCCGCGTGCTCGGGGCGAGCGGCTGCGCGGGATCGCCGTTCGTCACCGTATGCCCGCGGCCGAGCCAGGTGTCGTATTTGTGCGGGAAGCGCGCCAGAGTCTTGAGCTGCCGCATGGGCCAGTAGCAGTTGTCGTCATCGAACGCTTCTTGGCTCACCTTCCAGCCGCGCGGCAAGCTCACCATGAGCTCGAGGTGCCGCGGCGCCCCGGCATTCGACGGCACCTTCATCGGCAGGTCGCTCATGCCCGAGGTCACGAGCGCGTGATAGGGGCGCTCGCGGCTCGGCAGGATGTGGTGGACGTCGATGTGTATCGCGTCGGACAGGAGCTCATGAAACACCGTCTCGATCCGGCCGAGGTGCCGCTCGATGTGCTGGGTGATCGCCTCGAGCGCCGTCTCGCCCCGGGGCGGCTCGATCTCCTTCGGCCCGTCGCGATAGTGCTCGACGGGATGACCCGAGACCGATACCACCTTCCCTTTGTCGTCGGCGCTCATCGGCGCCTGCCGGCAGTCGGCGCGACCCCGCGGGACGCGATGGCAAGCGTGAGGGCGGATTTTTTCATCGCACGCATGCTTGGGCTCACCCCATGGTTTCGGACACGAGATCGGGCTCTCCGCAGTAGCGCAGGATTTGGGCGCGCGCGGCGTCACGCAGGTGCGCCGCAGCGTTCCAGTCGGTCCCCACCGGCGCGATCGGCTCGCCGACCACCACGCGGATCACCCCGCGCCGCACGATCCACTCGCCGTCGCGCAGCGCCGAGCGGGAGCCGCGAAAGGCGATCGGCACGACCGGCGTGCCGGTCTGGGCGGCGATCACGAACGCCCCCATGCGGAACGGCCGTAGGCCCGGCATGCGCGTGAAGGTTCCTTCCGGGAAGATCGCGAGCGCGCCGCCCGCCGCCGCGATCCGCGCGAGCTCGCGCGTGTCCTCGACGCCGCGGGCGGCATCGAAGCGCTCGACGAAGAACGCACCGGCCTTGGCGAATGCGAAGCGCGTGATCGGATTGCGCTTGAATCCCTCCTTCGCCGCGAACGTGAATCGCTCCGGCAGCAGCGCGTAGCAGAGCAGCCCGTCCGAGTAGCTCGCGTGATTGGCGACCGCCACCACCGGACCCCAGTCGGGGATGCGCTCCAGGCCTTCGACGATGACCCGGATGCCGGACAGACGCACGCCGGCGCGCGCCGCCGCGCGCAGCGTGCTCCGCGCCGGCCGGCGCGGCAGCAGCAACGCCGCGCCGATCGCGAGCGAAGCGGCGGTCGCGAGCACGAGCCAGACCCAGCAGGCGTAGGCGACCGCCAGGACGCCGCGCCACCATTGCCCGAGCTGGCCGCGGGCGGCGCGCAGTCCGAGCCCGGCCAGCTCGCGCCACAGCGCCGCGCGTGGGGCACTGACCAGCCCGCGCTGGTACACGTCGCGGCTCGCGGCGCGGCGGATCTTGCCACTCGAGGTCTTCAGCACGGTATGTGGCGGGGCGAGCACCACCTCGTCCGCCGGGCCGCCGATGAACTCCATGGCGAGCCCATTGATCAGCGAAACCAGCTCGGCGCGCTTCGCGCCATCGCGCTCGCGCGTCTCCGCCAGCACAATGACGCGCTCGGTGCCGGTAGCGCTGTCCGGCACGCCGAACACGGCCACGCAACCCTTGCGAACGCCCGGCACGTTGCCCACTGCTTCCTCGAGCTCGTACGGATAAACATTGTGACCGCCGCGGATCATCATGTCCTTCGCGCGGCCGGTCAAATACAGCTCGCCCTCGGCGACGTAGCCGAGGTCGCCGGTGTCCAGCCAGTCGCCGTCGAACAGCGCCGCAGTCGCCGCGGGGTTGCGGTAGTAGCCGCTGGTTGCCGACGGCCCTTTGAACTCGACTCGCCCGACTTGCCGTTCGGGCAGCTCGTGCCCGGCGTCGTCGGCAATGCGGATCTCGTAGCCGGCGAGCGGCCGCCCGCAGGCGACGATGCGGAGCGCATTCGGATCGTTGTCCGCCGCCGGCACGGCAACGCCTTCAGCCGCGAACCGGCCGCGGTCCACGCGATCGAGCGGTACCCCGCGGCGCTGCGGCGGAAATGCGAGGCCGACCGCGCACTCTGCAAGCCCGTACACCGGCGCGAGCGAATTGCGATCGAAGCCGTAACGCTCGAATCGTGCCGCGAAGCGCTGCATCGTGTCCGGGCTCACCGGCTCCGCGCCGTTGAACGCCCAGCGCCACGAGGCGAGGTCGAGCCCCTCCAGCTCGTGCTCATCGACGCGCGACGCGCACAACGCATAGGCGAAGTTCGGCGCCGCCGAGAGCGTGCCGCGGTAGCGGTGAACCGCGTGCAGCCAACGCGCCGGCCGCGACAGGAAGTCGAGCGGCGACATGACCACCAGTGGGAATGCGAAGTAGACGCTGGAAAGCCACGCGCCGATTAGGCCCATGTCGTGGTACAGCGGCAACCACGATACGAAGACGTCGGCGGCCGTCACCCGCAGGGCGGCTCCCATCGCACGCATGTTCGCGAGCAAGTCGGCGTGGGTGAGCACGACGCCTTTGGGGGTGCCGGTGCTGCCCGAGGTGTACTGGATGAACGCGATGTCCCCCGCCGCCACCGGCACGCGCGCGGCGCGGCTCGCGTGGTGGCGCAGATCCTCGACGGTGACGACGCGGGCGAGACTCGCAACCTGGCCGCGCAACAGGCTGCCGACCGCCTTCGCCTCGCGCACCGTGACCAGCATGCGGGCGGCGCAGCTCGCGAGGATGCCCGCCTGCCGGCGCACGTGGTCGGCGAGCTGCGCGAGGCGCAGTGGCGGATAGATCGGCACCGGCACCCCGCCGGCTGCAAGCGTGCCATAGTAGGTAGCGAAGAAGTCGCGCCCCGTGGGCAGCATGATCGCGACCGCCTGCCCCGGCTCGAGGCCTTCACGCTGCAGCCCGCCGGCGACGGCTTCGACGTCACGACCAAGGTCGGCGTAGCTGAGCGTCAACGCCGCCTCGCCGCTCTCGAGCACGGTGATGTGGGCGCGCTCCGGGTGCGTGCGGACGTGCCAGTCCAGTGCTTCGAGCAATGTCGTCGCCGACGCCGGGGTGGCGCTGGCATGATCGTCGGCGAGCCGGATCACGTCGGCCGCGTGCGCCTCGCGTTGGCGATGGGAGCCGGCGAGCAACGTGCGCAGCATGTCGCGCGGCGTCTCGACCTGCGCGAGCGACCCATCGGTTAGGCCGATCCCGAAATGCCGCTCGACGCGCAACCACAGCTCGACCCGGCCGAGGCTGTCGACGCCGAGGTCGCGCTCGAGCGAGCTGTCGAGCGTCGCCGCCAGAACAGGCGCGCCAGCGCTGCGGGTCTCGGCGAGGAAGGTGTTCAGGACGTCGAGCAGCGCACGGGCGGTCTGCTCGGGCGAAAACAGGGCTTGCTGCTGCGCGGCAAAAGCCATGCGTGAAACCGATTCTGCGCGAGGCGCTATCGTAATTCGTCTACCGGCCGCGCGCGAGTGCGCCGCGGGCGGCCGCAGGTACGCCATGGCACACTCCCGCGGCCGGTTGGCGCGATCGATGCGCTCCATGCGCGCCGCGGGGGCACGCCGTCACGTCGGGCTTGCCGCAGGATGGCGGAGAATGGCGCATCTATTCGAATCCCGGCTTGACGCCGCTCGCAAGCTCGCCGCCGCGCTCGCTCCCTGCCGGGGCCGCAACCCGCTCGTGCTCGCGATCCCACGCCGCGCGGTCGAGATGGGCCGGGTGCTCGCCGACGAACTGGGCGGTGAGCTGGACGTCGTGCTCGTACGCAAGCTCGGCGCACCCGACAACGCGGAGTTCGCGGTGGGTGCAATCGACGAGACCGGTTGGGTCTATGTCGGGGCGCACGCGGCGAGCGCCGGCGCCGACAGCGCGTACCTCGAGCGCGAACAGCGCGCGCAGCTCGCGCTGCTGCGCCGCCGGCGCGCCCAGTACACGCCGGCGCGTCCGCCGATCGATCCCAACGGCCGAGTCGCAATCGTGGTCGACGATGGTCTCGCGACCGGGGCGACGATGATTGCCGCGCTGCATGCCGTCCGCGCCCGGGGTTGTGCGCGCCTCATTTGCGCCGTGCCGGTCGCCGCGCCCGACAGCCTCGACCGCGTCCGACCGTACGCCGACGACATGGTCTGCGTCGCCGCGCCGCCCGAATTCTTCGCCGTCGGCCAGTTCTACCGCGAGTTCGGGCAGGTGGAGGACGACGAAGTCATCACCCTGCTCGATCGCCGCGGGCGAAGAACGCTTTGACTTAAATCGAGCATCGGCGCGCCGCCGCGGCGAAATGAGGCGGCCCTGACCGGAACCAGCGCTCAGTGTCCGGTGCGAACGAACCGACTGCTCTGCAGCAGGCAGAGGTCGCACAGCCGGTTGGTCTTGCGATCGAGCTCGGCGAGCGAGCTCGAGCAGTGCATGACGCAGCGCGGGTCCGCGCATTCGGCGAGGCCGAGCGTGCGGCCGAGCTGATGCACCGCCTCCTTCAGGGTGCGGGCGTTGAACGCGGTCTGGTCGGGACCGGAGCGCAGGCGGAAGAGCGAAATCACCGCGGCGCGACCAGGCGATTCGGCGATGCCGAACGAGAAGCTGCGTCCCTCGGTGTAGAAGTCGCGCGCGGTCACGCCGAGCACCCGCGGACCGTCCAGGTCGCGGGCACAAGCGAGCAGTCGCTCCCCGCGATACTGCGCGCGGGCGCGGTCGTAGGCGCTTTCCGGCAGCGCCACCGGTTCGCCGAGCGTCGCGTGGACACCCTCGTGTTGAAGCTCGACGACGAGCTGTACGATTTCGCCCGCTGGCGCTCCATCCATCGGCACCACGACCACCGTCTCGCGCGCCGGAAGCGGCAGCCGTCCGTTGGGGGTCCCGTTGGTGATCACGTCATCTCGATCCGAGGCGACTCATGTGACGCGTCGACCGACCCGAAAGTTCCCGCGCGCCGCGCGGCTCAGCCGCGGCGCGGATTCAGGTCGCCCGCCGCATCGCACCGCCGAGCTCCGGATGACCGCGGCCGCGGCTGATCGGGTGCGCGAGCGTCGGCGGCGCCGGCAGGTCGAGCAATCCGTACAGGCGCGATAGGTTGGTGCGGAACAGGCGATCGAAGGTTGCCACCGCGAATGCCGGGTTGTAGTCGCCCATCCACCAGAACCAATCCGAGCTCTCGCAGTTCGCGAGCTGCCGGTAGGCGGCGGCGCGCTGCGATGCGCTGAGGCGCCCGGCCGCGATCGCGACGTCGAAGGCCCGCTTCGCGGCGATCAGCAGGTCCCAGGCGCGGTTTTTCTCGGGCGAGCCGATCCAGGTCGTGAGATCGCCGTGCACCCAGCTGCCTGCCGTCAGGCGCGGCAGCGCGCGGGCGCGCGGCTGCGCCGCATCCGACTCGCCGAGCGCGGCGGCGAACGTCGTCGTGCGCACCGACGGATGCGATTCGAGCTTGCCGTAGAGCTCGTCGATGAAGTAGAAGCCGTTGTAGGGGTAGTACTCCCAGCAGTTCTCGCCGTCGAGGATCACCGCGATGAGCGGCGTCGATTCGGGGCTCGCGCCGGCGGCGATGGCCTCGAGCTCGCCGACGAAGTGGGTCGCGGCGTCGGCGCTGTGCCATTTCGAGTACTCGAAGCCGATGAGATCGGACAGCCGATCGTCGCGGAAGAAGCAGGTGAGCCCACGGCCCTCGACGCGCCACGGCCGGTAGACCCACTGCCCGCGGTCCGGCAGTGGCTCGCCGGCATGGCGCAGCGTGTTCGCGAGCACGGCCTCGCCCGACGCGGTCCAGCGAAAGCCGCGCTCGGCGAGCAACTCCGCGAACGGCGCGGACAGCGCGCCCTCGGCGGGCCACACGCCGGCCGGCGGCGCGCCGAAGCGCCGGGCATGGCTTTCGAGCGCCGCATCGAGATGCGCCGTCACGCGCTCGACGCCGCCCGGGTAGGGGCCGGCGGTCGGCAGCGCGAGCTCGGGGCGCGCTTCGCGCGCCGACTCCGATGCGATCAGCAACGGCGCGAGCGGGTGATAGTGCGGCGTGGTGGAGAGCTCGACGCGACCGCCGGCGGCGAGTCGCGCGTAACGCCGAATGATGCCCGTCACGACATCGCCGATCAGCGCGAACAGCGCCCGCCGGTCGGCAGGCGAGAAGCCGGTGCCGAGGTTCATCAAGCGCGCCACCAGCCCCGACTCGCGACGCACCGTCTCGCCGGTCCACGCCAGGTGATACCAGGTGATCAGGTCATAGCAGTAGCGGTCGGACAGGTAGTCGAGCGCCGCGGGGCCCTGCTGGTCGAGCTGGACGAACAGATCGTGCAAAATCTTGTACGCCGGGTACGGCCCGACCATCTTGTCGTGGTTGGCGCGGAAGCACTGCGCGACCACCAGCCGCCGCTCCTCGAGCGTGAGCGGCGTCGTCTCGTCGCGCGCGAGCAACCGAAGCAGCGGATCGCGGATCCGGCCGCTCGCGAACTGGTCGGTGTAGTCCTCGATCTGATCGAGCAGCACCGGGACCAGGTTCACGACCGCGCATAGGTTGGCATGGCGCTCGAGATGCGCCGCCATGTCGGCGTAGTCCTTGATGGCGTGCAGATAAACCCACGGTTGCGTGAACTCGCCGGTCGCGTAATCGCGATAGTCGGGCTGGTGCATATGCCAGACCAGCACCAGGTCTGCGCGTTTTGCGGCTTGCGTCATCCTTCAGAGTTTAGCAGCGGCCAAGCGGATCAAGGGCGAGCCCCGCGGCGGAGCCGCGGGGCGGGCGCAACGTCCTGGATGGTGGCGCGCGGGCTCCCGATGACGACCGGCATCACCGCGCGTGATGCACCGTCTGCCCGAGCATCTCCGGTGTCACGAGAACGACGCCCCGGTCGGTGACGTGGAAGCGCCGGCGATCCTCGGCGCGGTCGATCCCGATCTGGGTGCCAGGCGGCAGCTTGCAGTGCTTATCGATCACCACCCGCTTGAGCACCGTGTGCCGCCCGATGTCGACGTTCGGCAGCACGACCGAGTCTTCGATCGTGCAGTAGCTGTGCACGTGCACGTTCGAGAACAGCAGCGAACGGCGCACGAGCGAGCCGCTGATCAGGCACCCGCCCGATACCATCGAGTCGACCGCCGTGCCGCGGCGATCGTCGTCGTCGAACACGAACTTCGCCGGCGGCAGCTGCACCTGGAACGTCCAGATCGGCCACTCCTGGTCGTACAGGTTGAGATCGGGCGTGATCTTCACCAGCTCCATGTTCGCTTCCCAGTAGGCATCGATCGTGCCGACGTCGCGCCAGTAGGGGCCGCCCGCGCTCACGTTGACGCAGCTCTCGGCGTAGGGATGGGCGTACACGCCGTACCCGCGCGCGAGCAGGTGCGGGATGATGTCCTTGCCGAAGTCGTGGCTCGAGTGCGAGTCGTCGGCGTCGCGCCCCAGCACTTCGTACAAGAGCGGCGCATTGAAGACATAGATGCCCATGCTGGCGAGCGCGACGTCCGGGCGGCCGGGCATCGGCACCGGCCGCGACGGCTTCTCGTCGAAGCCGCGCACGCGCTGCTCGTCGTCGACTCTCATCACGCCGAAAGCGCTGGCCTGATCGAGCGGCACCTCGACGCACGGGACCGTCATGTCGGCGCCGCGCCGCACGTGATCGGCGAGCATCTTCGCGTAGTCCATCTTGTAGACGTGATCGCCGGCGAGCACGAGCACCAGGCGCGGCGCCTGGCGGCGCAGGATGTCGAGGTTCTGGAACACGGCGTCCGCGGTGCCGCGGTACCACTCGCTCCACACGCGCTGCTGCGCCGGCATCAGCTCGACGAACTCGCCGAGCCGCCCGTCGAGGAAGCCCCAGCCGTTTTGCACGTGCCGGATCAGGCTCTGCGCCTTGTATTGAGTGAGGATGCCGATCCGGCGCACTCCGGAGTTGACGCAGTTCGACAGCGCGAAGTCGATGATGCGGAACTTGCCGCCGAAGGGCACCGCCGGCTTGCAGCGCCAATCGGTGAGCTCGCCGAGCCGCGCGCCGCGGCCGCCGGCAAGGATCATGGCCAAGGTGCTGCGCGTGAGCGCCGGGGTGTTGGGCAATGTCCGGTCCTCGCGATCGGGCTGGTAGGCAAGCGTTGGGGGGGGGCGTGGCGCGTCGTGCTGCGCACGCCCCTTGCTCTCGGGGGCGAAGTCCATGTGACCGTGGATCAGGGCGGGAAGGGCGCACTCATCGGAGTCTGACATGTTGTACCTCATTCGGGCGCAGCGCGCGCGCGATCGCGTCTGGGTGCGAGGAGCGCGCTGGCGAAGCATCTTTGACCCGCGGTTGCGGCGACGGTTCGCCGGAACAATAGCGCCGCGCCGCTCGCATAGCAAAGAGCGCGGCCCAGCACCATCGGTCGCCGCGCGCCGCGGCAGCGTCGAAACCAGGCGCACGCAACCGAGTCGCGCCGCGCCGAGCAGTCCGAGCCGCTCGTTCATGACGCGGCGAACCGGGGAGCGCGGGGCGAGCGCCACCGTCCTCGTCCCGCGCCGCGACGGCGACCGGCGCGTCGGTCGTGACGACATCGGCGCACCGGCGAGGACTTGAGGTCATCGTCAGGCTGCTATGCTACGCCGGCTCCGCGACCTGATGCACCGATGCCCCCATGGTGAGCGATCAACCGCTGCGCATCCTTTTCGCGACGCCCGAGTGCGCGCCCTGGGTCAAGACCGGCGGGCTCGCGGACGTGAGCGCCGCCCTTCCGGCCGCGCTCGCGGGCCGCGGCCTCGACCTGCGGGTGCTGCTGCCGGCGTACCGCTCGGTGCTGGTGGCCGCGGGGGTACGCCACGAGGTGGCGCGCATCGCCGGTTCCGCGCGCTTTCCGCCGGTGACGCTCCTCGAGGCGCCGCTCCCCTCCGGCGTGCCGGCGTGGCTCGTGCATTGCCCCGAGCTCTACGACCGCGATGGCGGGCCGTACCAAGACCCGGCGGGCGAAGATTGGACCGACAACGCGCTGCGCTTCGGTCAGCTCGCGCGCATCGCCGCCGCGCTCGCCGGCGATGCGAGCCCGCTCCCGTGGCGGGCGCAGGTCGCCCACTGCAACGATTGGCAAACCAGTCTCGCGCCGGCGTACCTTCGCTTCGGCCGCCGCGGGCGCACGGCGAGCGTCGTCTGCATCCACAACCTCGCGTTCCAGGGCCTGTTCGCGCCCGAAACGGTCGCGGCGATGGAGCTGCCCGCCTCGAGCTTCGCGGTCGACGGCGTCGAGTTCCACGGCCGGATGTCGTTTCTCAAGGCCGGACTGGTCTATGCCGACGCCATTACGACCGTGAGTCCGACCTACGCGCAGGAGATCCAGCGTGAACCGCTCGGCTTCGGCATGCAGGGGCTGATCGCCGCACGGGCGGGGCGCCTGCACGGGATCCGCAACGGCATCGACGTCGGCGCGTGGAACCCGGCGACCGATACGCTGATTGCTACGCGCTACGACGCGGCGCGGCTGGACGCGAAACGCGACAACAAGCGGGCGCTGCAGGCCCGCTTCGGCCTGCCGCGGGCGCCGGAGATCCCGCTATTCGGTTTCGTCGGCAGGTTGACCGAACAGAAGGGCGCGGACCTGGTTGAGGCCATTGCACTGCGGCTCGCCGCGCTGCCGGCCCAACTCGCCCTGCTCGGCAGCGGCGAGCACGAGGTCGAAGACGCATTGCGCGCGCGCGCGCGCGAGGCCCCGCATGCGATTGCGGTCCACATCGGCTTCGACGAACCGCTCGCGCATCTGATCGAGGCCGGCGCGGATGCCTTTCTGATGCCGTCGCGATTCGAGCCGTGCGGTCTCAACCAGATGTACAGCCAGCGCTATGGCACGCCGCCGGTGGCACGCGCGACCGGCGGGCTGGCCGACACGATCGTCGATTGTTCCGCAGCGACCCTCCGGGCCGGCACGGCGAGCGGCTTCCTGTTCGGCGCCCCGACCGCCGCGGCGTTGTTTGCTGCGATCGAGCGCGCGCTCACCGCCTACCGCGACCCGCCGGCGTGGCGTGCGCTGCAGCGCGCGGGGATGGCGCGGGACTTCGGCTGGGGCGCGAGCGCGGAGCGATATGCCGCGCTGTACGCCTCGCTCATGCCGCAGCGACCTGCATGAACCGCACCGGCGCGCCCTAAGCGGTCCTTGCCTTCCGGCGCAGCGACCGAATTGCGGGCGCCCGGCTACCACCGCCACCCGGCGCCCACGCGCGGCGCACTGCGGCGCGATTTTGGTAGCATCGCGCCATTCAACGAACCGAGGAAGTGCCGATGAAACTCACCAGCTTCGCCGCGGGCGCGCGCGCCGGCTACGGCGCCGTCACCGATGCCGGGGTCGTCGATCTTGGATCGCGCCTGCGCTACCCGGATCTCCGCGCCCTGCTCGCGGCCGGGGCGCTGGACGAAGCGCGCCAAAGCGCCGCCGGCGCCAAGCCCGACTACCCGCTGACCGGCGTCACGCTCCTGCCGGTGATTCCCAACCCCGACAAGATCGTCTGCGTCGGGCTCAACTACGAAGACCACCGCGTCGAAACCGGACGCGACCGGACCGAGCACCCGGCGCTATTCCTGCGCGTCGCCGGCTCGCAGGTCGGTCACGGCCAGCCGATGCTGTGCCCGAAGGAGTCGACGATGTTCGACTACGAAGGCGAGATTGCGGTGATCATCGGTCGCCCCGGACGGCGCATCCCGCAGGCGCGCGCCTACGAGCACGTTGCCGGGTACGCCTGCTACAACGAGGGCTCGGTGCGCGACTGGCAGCGCCATACCGTGCAGTGGACCGCGGGCAAGAACTTCGCCAAGACCGGCGCTTTCGGCCCCTGGATGGTGACCGCCGATGAGATTCCCGGCGGCACGCGCATGAAGCTCGTGACGCGCCTGAACGGCGAGGAGATGCAGCACGCGACGACCGATCAGATGATCTTCAAGATCCCGCGGCTGATCGAATACATCTCGACCTTCACCGCGCTTACGCCGGGCGACGTCATCGTCACCGGCACCCCCGGCGGGGTGGGCTCGCGGCGCAATCCGCCGGTGTGGATGAAGCCGGGCGACACGGTGGAAATCGAGGTCGACAAGGTGGGCAAGCTCGTGAACACGATCGCCGTCGACTGATTGTCCGCGGGCCGCGCTCTCGGCCGCGATGCAGGCGCCCGAGCGGCGCCGAGCGCCGCCGTGACGCGAGTCCGGGGTGGACGACCGATGCTCTTTCGGGAACTCAATCAAGGTCGGTGCAAGACGTACCTCGTCGCGTGCGAGCGCACCCGCGCCGCGGCGCTGATCGATCCGCTGCGCGACCGGATCGACCGCTACGTTGCGGTGCTCGCCTATTTCGGTTGCGAGCTCGCGTACGCGATCGACACGCATACCCATGCCGATCACCGCAGCGGCGTCTTCGAACTCGCCGAGTTGACCGGCGCGCGAGTCGTGATGCATCGCAATGCGCCGGCGCCGAATGTCCACGTTCACGTCGAGGACGGGCGCACGATCGCGCTCGGCAGCGTCGAGCTGCGCGTACTGCACACCCCGGGCCACACGCCGGACGGCATCAGCCTGGTGGCCGGCGACCGCGTGTTCACCGGCGATACGCTCCTCATTCGCGGCACCGGGCGCGCGGACTTCGCGGGCGGCGATGCGGGCGCCGAATACGACAGCATCGCGGGCAAGCTGTTTACGCTGCCCGACGACACGCTGGTGTTCCCTGCGCACGACTACCGCGGCAATACCTGCTCCACGATCGGCGACGAGAAGCGCCTCAATCCGCGCGTCGCCGGCCGCACCCGCGCCGAGTACGTCGCGCTGATGGCGCGCCTCGATCTGCCGCTGCCGGACAAGGTGCAGGAGTGCCTGCAGCCCAATCAGTCGGCGCTCGACGACAACGCCATCGCCTTTCCGAACCTGGCGCAGCTGAACCAGGTCAATCAATGGCCGCCGGCCCAGGTCGAAGCCCACCGCCGTGGATCGTCGCCGCCGCTGATCTTGGATGTGCGCCAGCCGGACGAATACCGCGGCGAGCTGGGCCATATCCCGGGCAGCCTCCTGATGCCGTTGAAGGAGCTCGCGGAGCGCGCCGGCGAGTTGGCGCCCTACCAGGGCCGCGAGATCATCGCCGTGTGCCGCGCCGGAGTGCGCAGCACGACGGCGGCGGCGATCCTCACCAGCTTGGGCTTCGATCACTGCGCCAACCTGAAAGGCGGGATGCTCGCCTGGAACGACCAAGGGTTGCCGGTCGAGCGGTGAGGTTCGCGAGCGGCAAGGACGCACTCTGGGGCGAGCGGCGCGGCGTCGGTGGCCGCTAGAATTCGGCTCCGACGACAGCGGTGGAGTCACAGTCCATGTACCTTGCCAACACCAAGCGCCTGACCCACGCCGGCGCGAAGAAGATGATGGCCAGCGCGATCGACGCGGCCGAACAGGCCGGGCTCGCGATCTCGGTCGCGATTGCCGATGCCGGCGGTCACCTGATTCTGCTGGAACGGATGGACGGGGGCCGGTTTCATACGGTGCATTCGTGCACCGTGAAAGCGGTGTGCGCCGCCTCGAACAAGCGCCCGACCGCGCCGCGCGGGGCGCAGGCGCAGCCGCTCGATGCGGTGCACGCGATCGGGCTCGCGCTCGCCGCCGGTCCGGAGCGCTGGACGGCGATGGAAGGCGGCTATCCGATCATCGTCGAGGGCGAGTGCATCGGCGGCATCGGCGTGAGCGGCGGGGACTGGGAGAGCGACGAGCGCATCGCGCGCACCGCGCTCGAATCGATCGGCGCGGGCTGGCGCATCGACGCCAAGTAGGCGCGCGAAGGGGCACCGGATTGGCGTTTGAACCGGTACGACTCGCCTGCATCGGCATCGGCTGGTGGTCAGACGTGCTCGCCGATGCGATCCAGCGCTCGGCGCAGCTCAAGCTCGTCGCGTGCTACTCACGCTCGCGCGACAAGCGCCAGGCGTTTGCCGCCAAGTACGGCTGCACCGCGGCGCCGGGCTACGACGCGATCCTCGGCGACCGCACGATCGAGGCGATCGTCAATACCACGCCGAACGACGTGCATCTCGAGACGACGCGCGCCGCGGCCGCGGCGCGCAAGCACGTGTTCCTCGACAAGCCGATCGCCAACACCATCGCCGATGCTCGGGCGATCACCGAAGTGTGCCGCCGGGCCGGGGTCGTGCTAGCGCTCGGCTACCAGCGCCGCCGCGAAAGCCAGTTCCGCTGGGTGCGCCGGCAGATCGACGCCGGCGCGTTCGGCAGGCTGGTCAATGCCGAGGCGAACATCAGCCGTGATCGGCTGGGGAAGATCGATCTCGCCTCGTGGCGCTACACCGCGGCGGGCATGCCAGGCGGGGTGATGCTGCAGATCGGCATCCACTACACCGACGTCCTCGAGTACCTGATGGGCCCGATCAGCGCGGTGAGCGGCCGGCTCGCGCAGCTCGTGCTGCCGGGGGACAACCCCGACGTCGCGAGCCTCATCCTGGAGCATGAGAGCGGCGCGCTGTCGACGCTCAACGCGAGCTACGCTTCGGCCGCCGAGCACTATGTGATGAACATCTATGGCAAGGAGGCGAGCGCGTACTATGACCTGGACCAGGGCCTGCGGTTCCTGAAGCGCGGCGAGACGCGCGCGCGCCCGATCGCGTGCGCGGAAATCGACACCTTCGTCGAGGAGCTCGAGGAGTTCGCCGCGGCGGTGCGCGGGCAGGGCCGGCCCGAGATGGGCGGCGAAGGCGCCACCCGTTCGCTCGCGGTAATCCGCGCCGGCATCAAGTCGGCACGCGAAGGACGCCGCGTGGAAGTCGGGGAAGTCCTGGTCGAGAAAAGCTGACCGGCCCGAAAGGAGAACGAGCATGAGAGCACGGATCGTGGCGGCGGCCGTGGCCGGGGCGGGGTTGGTTGCCGTTTGCTCCGCGCCGAGCAGCGCGCAGGAGGCGCGCTATCCGAGCAAGGGTCCGATCGAGATCACCGTGCTTTTTCCGGCGGGGTCATCGGCCGACGTCACCGCGCGCCTGCTCGTCGAGGGGATGGCGAAGACTCTCGGCGCCACCGTGATCGTGGTCAACCGGCCCGGCGCGGGCGGCGCGATCGGCTACCGGTACGTCGCAGCGCAGAAACCGGATGGCTATTCGCTGGTCTGGAACTCCAACTCGATCTCGACCACCTACTACTCGGGGCAGCTGCCGTTCGACTACCGGTCGTTCGACCCGGTCGCGCGCGTGCTGGTCGAGTCGCCGGTGGTCGCGGTGCGCGGCGACTCGAATTGGAAGACGCTGCCAGATCTGATCGCGGCCGCAAGAACGACCGCCAACAAGATCAGCGTCGGCAATTCGGGGCTCGGCAGCCACACCCACATCAGCGCGGTGGCGCTGTTCCGGGCGGCCGGCGTCGAAGTGATCGATGTGCCATTCCCCGCCGCCCAGGTCGTACCGAGCCTGCTCGGCGGTCACGTCGACGCGCTGGTGCAACTCCCGGCCGCGCTCTCGCCGTACGTCAAGTCAGGCCAGGTGCGGCTGCTCGCGGTATTGATGGCGACGCGCGATCCGGCGCTGCCCGACGTGCCGACCGCGAAGGAGCAGGGGGTGAACGTCGCGCTCGAGGCCTGGCGCGGCATCGCGGTGCCGAAAGGCACCCCGGCCCCGGTGATCGCCGCGTTGGCGGGCGCCATTCGCAAGACCGTCGACAGCCCGGAGTTCGCGCGCGCGAGCGAGCAATTGGGCGTCCGCCCGGCCTTCATGCCGGCGGCCGAGTTCGGCGAGCTGATCGCGCAGGACGATGCAGAGCTCGCGCGTCTGATGCAGCTCATCGGCCTGAAGAAGTGACCGCCCGTCCCCTCGCAGCGGGCCGACCGACGCGCATGCTCGCGAGCGAGTCGGCCCTCGCGGCGGGCAGGGAACGACGATCCCCCTAGCGGGGTGGCGCAAGACGGCCGATAAGCACCTCGAGCAGGCATAGACAGCCCGCGATCATCGCCGCGACACCGGCGAGCATCAACGTTCCGGCCTGAAAGCTGCCAACCCAGTAGTGGCCGCTGACACGCACCGCCGCCGCCGCTGCACAGAGGAGCGCGCCGCCGCCCCCGGCGAGCCGCCCGATCCACACCAGCAACCGTTCCATCTGAACTCCCCTTTCGCGTTTGGACTACGCCTTATCCGCGATCGCCACCACCGGACCCCCCGCCGGCCGCTGCCGCACGCACGCGTGCGCCGCCGGACATGCCGCGCTGGGCGGAGTCAGAACATCGTATTGTCGTTGGCCGACGTCCGCGGCACGACTTGCAGCACGTCCCAGTGCTCGACGATCCGGCCCTGGTCATCGAAACGGAAGATGTCGATGCCGGCCCAGTCGTCCTCACCCGGCCATTCCTGCAAGCAATGCAGGACGACATAGCTACCTTCGGCGATCGCGCGCTTGAAGTGTACGCGCTTGCCCGGGAATTCCTTCGCCATGCGCGTGAAGTACTCGATGAATGCGTCCTTGCCGTCGGCGACGTGCGGATTGTGCTGAATGTACCCGTCGCCGACGTAGCGCTCGATCGCTGCGGCCGGTTGGCATTGATTGAACACCAGATCGTAGAACGCTTGAGCGCTGCGCTTGTTCTGTTCCAGCCGATCGTTCATCAAGACTCCCCCGCGGCGGTCAGACGGACCCGAATCTTACGGCCAGCACGTGCGATCAGCCAGCGTTCGACCTGGCGGGCGCCATCCAAATCGGCGACCTGGCAGAATACCCCGCGCAACGGCTGCAAGCCGTGGTGTCGAATTCCAGCGTGAGGCGGCTACCCGATGAACTCGCCCCGGCCCCCCCTCGACGCGAGGTGCAGCGACCAGCTCGTCGCCGCCAAACCGCGTACCGGCTCAGCATGGCGGGCGCGACGCCTGATCGATGCGGAACTGAACGCCGTGCCGCGGCAGAGAGCGATCTCGCTGGGCGGCTCGCTCGCCCATCCCGATCCGGAGGAGGCAGCGCGCGCGGACCAGACCGACCAAGGCTCGATCGCCAGGCGGTGGGGGCTTTGGCCGCGCAAAGCGCCTGCGCCGCGGCGGGGTGTAGGGGCTGGGCGGTGAGTCGACGCCTGCGGGTGCTCATGCTCGAGGACGATCCGGCGGACGCCGAACTCGAGCTCGCGCTCATGGAACGCGGCGGGCTCGCGTGCGACACCCGGCGCGTCGAAACGGCGGCCGCGTTTGCGGCCGCGCTCGGTGACGGCGAATGGGACCTCGTGCTCGCCGACTACAGCCTGCCCTCGTTCACCGGTGCCGAGGCGCTCGCAATCGTGCGCGCGCGCGACGCGTCGCTGCCGTTCGTCTTCATCTCCGGCACGCTCGGCGAAGAACGCGCGATCGAGAGCTTGCGCGCCGGCGCGACCGACTATGTGCTCAAGCAGAATCTGGCGCGGCTGGTGCCGGCGGTGCAGCGCGCCCTCGCCGAGCACCGCGAGCGCCTGCAGCACCTCGCGACGCAACGGGCGCTCGAGGCGAGCGAGCGCCGCTACCGCGGCATCGTCGAAGACCAGCCCGAGCTGGTCTGTCGGTTCACGCGCGAGGGGGTGCTCACGTTCGCGAACCAGGCGTTTCGCCGCTGCTTCGGCAGCCCGGGCGTCGAACTGGTCGGCACGAGCTTCCTCGCCCTCTTTCCGGACGAGGAGCATGCGCGGATGCGGCAAGCGTGGGCGCAGCTCACGCCCGCGCAGCCGATCGCGCAACTCGAGCAGCGCGGTCGCGACGCGGCGGGGCGGCTGCGGTGGCACGCCTGGTCGGTACGCGGCCTATTTGAGGCCGACGGCGCTCTGGCCGAGATGCAGACGGTCGGCCGCGATGTGACCGAACTCATCGAGACGCTGGACGCGCTGCGCGCGAGCGAGGCGCGCTTCGAGCGCGTGCTCACCGGCGCGACCGACGGCTTTTGGGACTGGGATCTCGAAGAGGATCGCATCTACTATTCGCCCGGATTTCGCGCCCAACTCGGGTTTCGCGATATCGAGGCGTTCGGGTCGCAGCTCGGCCTGTTCGATTTGCTGCATCCGGAGGACCGTGACCGCACCACGGCGGCGCTGCGCCGCGCGGTCGAGGAAGGCGGCCCGTTTCGCGAAGAGTTCCGCCTGCGGCGGGACGACGGCAGCTACGTGTGGTTCCTCGGGCGCGGCGGGCGGGGGCGGAGCAGCGCCGGCAAGGCGAGCCACTTTGCCGGGTCCATCACCAGGGTGACCGACCGGGTGCGCGTCGAGGAGTCGCTCAAGGGCGCGCTCGAGCGGCTCCGGCACCTGTCGCGGCGGGTGATCAGCGCGCTCGAGTCGGAGCGGGCCCATCTCGCGCGCGAGCTGCACGACCAGCTCGGGCAGGTGCTCACCGCGGTCAAGATCAAGCTGCAGACGCTCGGACGGCATCTCACCGAGCCGTCGCTCGCCGCCGGGCTCGCCGACAGCGTGAAAGTGGTGGAGGTTGCGATCGAGCAAGTGCGCGGCCTCGGGCGCGACCTGCGGCCGCCGCAGCTCGACGACCTCGGCCTGGTTGCGGCGCTGCGCGCGCACCTCGAGGCGCAAGCCGAGATCGGCAAGATCCACGCGCACTTGAGCGCGCAAGACGAGCTGCCGCCGCTCGCGGACGATCTGCAGATTGCGGCGTTTCGCATCGCGCAAGAGGCGCTCACCAACGTGCTGCGCCATGCGCACGCGCGCAGCGTGTGGCTGGAGCTCACCGCCGATGCGCGCGACCTCTCGCTCGCCATACGGGACGACGGCGTCGGATTCGAGCGCGATCCGAGTGCCCGCCCCGCCGCCAACGCGAGCCTCGGGCTGGTCGGCATGGAGGAGCGGGCGGCGCTGGTCGGCGGCAGCCTGTGGGTCGACTCGGCGCCGGGTGCCGGTACCGTAGTGCGCGCGGTTTTTCCGATCCGTGCCGAATAGCGTGCCTGGCGTGGCACGAGTTCGCCGGCCCAGGCGCGCGCTGAACGCGGCACGCGCAGCGCCCGCGTGGAAGCGCAGGTGAAACGAACGACCTTCGCCCTCGTCGTCGGCGCCGCCGGGACGATCTTCGGCCTCACGCTCGGCATCCGCACCGCGCAGTCGCTGTTCATCAGCGCGATCAACTCGCACACCGGCTTGGGACTCGTTGCGATCAGCCTGGCGTTCGCCGTCTCGCAGCTCCTCTGGTGCGCCTCGCAGCCCTTTACCGGGGCGTCGCCGACCGCTACGGCGCGGGCCGGGTGCTCGCCGGCGGGATGTCCCTGGTCGCCCTCGGCACCGCGCTCGTCCCAGCCGCCACCTCCACCGCGATGCTCACCTTCGCGATCGGTGTCCTGCTCGCGGTTGGTGCGGGCGCCGCCGGGCCGTCGATCCTGCTGGCGGCCGTCGCCCGATTGGTTCCGGTGGAGAAGCGCGCGATGGCGAGCGGGATCGTCAACGCCGGCGGCTCGTTCGGTCAGTTCGCGCTCGTCCCGCTCGCGCAGGGGCTGATCGGCTGGGTCGGCTGGATGGCCGCCTTGTGGTGGCTGAGCGTCCTGATGGCGGCGTCGCTCCCCCTCGCGTCGGCGCCGCGGGGGAAAGGCGGTGGCGCGGCCGGCAGCGTGCGCGACGAGCGGCTCGGCGCGGCGCTCGGGCGCGCGTTCGGCGACCAGAACTACCTGCTGCTCAACGCCGGCTTTTTCACGTGCGGCTTCCACGTCGCCTTCATCGCGACCCATCTGCCGGGCGTCGTCGCGTCGTGCGCGCTGCCGGCGACGGTGGGCGCATGGTCGCTCGCGGTGATCGGCCTCGGCAACATCGCCGGCGTGGGCTGGGCGATGGGCCGCTGGCGAATGAAATCGCTGCTCGCCCTCGTTTACGCGGCACGCGCTGCCGCCGTGGCCGGGTTCCTGGTCGCGCCGAAGACGGAATGGACTTTCTTCGTGTTCGCGGCGGTGCTCGGGGTCACCTGGCTCTCGACCGTCCCGCCGACGGCAGGCTTGGTGGCGAGGTTCTACGGCGCGCGCTACGTGGCCACGCTCTTCGGCGTGGTGATGCTGTCGCACCAGATCGGGGGGTTTTTCGGCGCCTACCTGGGCGGGCGGGCGTTCGCGGCCACGCAGTCGTACGACTGGATGTGGTACGCCGACATCGCGTTGGCGCTGGCGGCCGCGCTCGTCCACCTGCCGATCCGCGAGCGGCCCCTGCGGCCGGTCCCGGTCGCCGCCTGAGCCGGCTGCCAACTTTTTCCGGTCCGGTCCGAGTTTCTGCCGGGCAATAGGGAATATCGAAGGTTCTCGTAGGGCGTACCCCGATAGGCTAGCGGGTGGACTACCGATAGCCTGATCAACGGAGCCAACGGCGACGCGGATCCGCGCGCCCTAACGTTAGTCGAAAACCTCTCGCATGAAGCCAGTGGACGCAAACATGCCTCGTCCCGAGCGCCGCTGCGCCGAGGAGGGGCTGCGCGCGGGCGCGGCGCACTCGCACGACCGCGACGGCCGGTCCGCGGAGTTCCACTGGGAGAGCGACTCGCAGCACCGGCTAGGTGGGGTCGACGGCGAGCCGGGCGAGCACGCTGAGGGGCACGTCGGCAAGGCCCGCTGGGAGATCCCCGCCGTCGCGCCCGACGCGGCCGGGTGGGACGCGCACCGGACGATGCTCGATGCGCACCGGCCGTTCCGTAACTTCGAGTTCGCCCGGCGGGCCGACGATGGCGAGATCCGGCATTTCGCGATCAGCGGCGAGCCGGTGTTCGGCCCCGAGGGGCGCTTCCGCGGCTACCGCGGCGTCGGGCGCGAGGTCTCGGGGCGGAGCCGTTTGGAAGACCCGATCCTGCGGCTGTCGCGGCTGTATGCGTTCGTCAGCGCGATAAACGAAACGATCCTGCGCGCCGAATCGCCGGCGTCGCTGTTCGATCGCGTCTGCGAGATCACGATCGGCCACCGCGAGTTCGCGACCGCAACGGTGTTCGTGGTCGAGCCGGGCACTCATTGGCTCAAGACCGGCGCCGTGAGGGGCAAGATGATCTCGTTCATCCACGCCGCCCGCGTGTCGATGGATGGCTCGATTCCGGAGGGCCGCGGGCTGTCCGGACTCGCGATTCAGACCGGGGCGCCGGCGGTCACCAACGACTATCAGACCGATCCGCGTCTGGCGCCGTGGCGGGAGTTGGCGCGTGCGTACAACATTCACTCGGCTGCCGCCTTTCCGCTCGCTCGCGCCGGGCGTACGTTCGGGGCGCTGGCGTTGCACGCCGAGGAGCGCGAGGCGTTCGACGACGAGACGTTGATGCTGCTCGCCGGCCTGGCCGAGAACGTCTCGGTCGCGCTGGACAATTTCGAGCGCGACGCCGAACGCGAGCGCGCCGAAGCCCGCGTGCGCGAAAGCGAAGAGCGGTTTCGCCGGCTGACCGCGCTCTCCTCCGACTGGTACTGGGAGCAGGACGAGGCGCACCGCTTCACCCTCATGTCGGGGAACCAGCCGTTTGCACCCGAGGCGCTCCTCGGTAAGCGCCCGTGGGAGGTGGGTGCCCTCCCGGTGGCGGGCGACTGGTCGGAGCACCGGGCGGTGCTGGCAGCGCGTGCGCCGTTTCGCGACTTCCAAGACTATTTCGAGGTCCCCGGCGGCGGACGGCGCTACGTGAGCGTCGACGGCGAGCCGATGTTCGACGAGGAACAGCGGTTCCGGGGCTACCGCGGCATCGCGCGGGACATCACCGCCGCCAAGCGCGCGGAGCAGCTGCTGCGGCTCGAGCATTCGGTGGCCCGCTCGCTCGCCGAAGCCGGCGACTCGGCCGCGGCGCTCGAAGCGGCGATCCGCGCCGTGTGCGAAACGGAGAGCTGGGAGTGCGGTCGATACTTCCGCGTCGACGAGGAGGCGGGCGTGCTGCGCTTTGGCGGGGGCTGGGGCATCCCGGAAGCGGCCGTCCAGCAATTCATGGAGCGCTCGCGCGAAGTCGCCTTCGCGCCCGGTGTCGGATTGGCCGGTCGGGTGTGGCAGTCGGGCGAGCCGCTGTGGGTGGCCGACGCCACCAGCGACCCGCGCGCGCTGCGGGCGGCCGTCACGCTGGATCTCGGCATCCGGGGCGCATTCGTTTTTCCGATCGTCTCGGAGGGCAGCACGATCGGCGTGCTCGGCTTCAGTACCCGCCAGGTTCGCGACCCGGATGAGCGGCTGCTGCAGGCGATCGGTGTCATCGGCAGCCAAATCGGCCAGTTTTTGCAGCGCAAACAGGCCGAGGAGGTGCTCCGGACGAGCGAGGAACGCTTCCGGCGGCTGACCGCGCTCTCCTCCGACTGGTACTGGGAACAGGACGAGCATTTCCGCTTCACGCTCACTTCGGGGCACCGCTTCGTTTCCGCCGACGCGCTGCTCGGCAAGTGCCGCTGGGAGACGAGCTCGATGCCGGTGTCGGGCGACTGGTCCGAGCACCGGGCGACGCTGGAAGCGCACCAGCGGTTCCACGACTTCCAGACGTTTCGCGATTTGCCCGGCGGCGAACGACGCTACTACAGCATCGACGGCGAGCCGATACACGACGCGCAACAGCAGTTCCGCGGCTACCGCGGCCTGGTTCGGGACATCACCGCGACCAAGCGTTCGGAGCAGTTGCTGCGGCTCGAGCACTCGGTGGCCCGCTCGCTCGCCGAGGCGGGCGACTCCGCGGCGGCGATGAAAGCGGTGATCCGCGCCGTGTGCGAGACCGAGGGCTGGGAGTGCGGCCGCTACTTCCGCGCCGACGATCAGGCGGGCGTGCTGCGGTTCGGCGGGTCGTGGAGCGTGCCGGGCACGGCGATCGACCAGTTCATCGAGCGCTCGCGTGCCGTGTGCTATTCGCCCGGCCTCGGCTTGGCGGGCCGGGTATGGCAGTCGGGCGAGCCGCTGTGGGTGGCCGACATCGGCAAAGATGGGCGGGTGGCGCAGATGGCGCTCGCGCGCGAGACGGGCATGCGCGGTGCGTTCGTCTTTCCGGTCATATCGGAGGGACGGGCGCTCGGCGTGCTCGCGTTCAACAGCCGCGAAGTCCGCGAGCCGGACGAGCGGCTGTTGGAGGCGATACGCGTGATCGGCAGCCAGATCGGGCAATTCCTGCAGCGCAAGCAGGCCGAGGAGCGGTTGGTCGCACACCTCACGCACCAGCAGCTCGTGGCCGAGCTCGGGCGGCGTGCGCTCTCGCGCAAGGATCTCAGCGCGTTGCTCGACGATGCGGTGCGGCTGCTCGCACAGGGTTTGCGCGTGGAGTATGCGGCGCTGTACGAGCTCGCACCCGATGCAGCGACGCTCGTCCTGCGCGCCGGGACCGACGGCGTGGTCGCCGCGGGGGCGGAAACGCTGCCGGCCGGCGAGTGCACGCCGGTCGGCATGGCGCTCGCCACCGCGGCACCCACCGTGACCGGGAACCTCGAACAGGATACGCAGCTCGTCGTGCCCGCGACGCCGTGGGCGCGCGGCCTGAAGAGCTGGGTGAGCGTGGCGATCCGCGGCGACGCCCGGCC
>Ga0187846_10000042_pt1 | contig 71646 bp, 60 predicted proteins | sample TC_taG_FD_161473 | JGI IMG/M metagenome (GOLD analysis project Ga0187846, IMG submission 161473) | Biofilm microbial communities from the roof of an iron ore cave, State of Minas Gerais, Brazil - TC_06 Biofilm (v2) | ecosystem: Environmental > Terrestrial > Deep subsurface > Cave > Wall biofilm... | reverse complement strand
GAACTCCCGCCACGGAAGGAGAAACGCTGATGCTTCGAATCGATCCGCTGCCGGTTGCACTGCGGGTGTATCCACTAGCGGAACCTAATGAGCATGACGATTCAAGAAGACGGTGGAAGCGGCCAGCCGCGATCCTTGTGTTCGACACGGAGACGCGAACGGACACCACGCAACGCTTATTGTTCGGAAGCTACCGGTTCATTGTGGCCGCGAGCTGCCTGGAAGAGGGGTTGTTCTATGCAGATGACCTGTCGCAGAAGGAACGGGGAGTTCTCGAACGGTACGCACGGACCCATGAGGCTGATACGAGCGGAGTCGAAAAACGCGCACTGCAAATTGTGAGCCGTCGCGAATTTCTCGACAAACTATATCGCCTCGCATACAAGAGCCGGTGCCTCGTAGTTGGGTTCAATCTGCCGTTCGATCTGTCCCGAATTGCGTTCAATGCCGTACCTGCGCGGGGAAGATTTTTGGGCGGTTTCTCCTTTGAATTGTGGTCCCGCGTCGATGAAAACGGAAACGAAGTGCAGCATCCCTATCGCCCGAGAGTCGCCATCAAGCAGATTGATAGCAAGCGCGCACTGAAAGGATTTACCGCGAGCCACGATCCCGACAGAGTCGATCTCATCCCAGACGGATCGGCGGAAGGGAAAGCACAACCCGGTTACATCTTTCGTGGACACTTCTTGGACTTGCGCACCCTTGCGTTTGCGTTGACCGACAAAAGCTACACGCTTGAATCAGCGTGCGAGGATTTCGGTGTCGATCATCCGAAGCAGAAGGCGCTACGACACGGCGTGATCTCAGAGACCTACATTGACTACAACCGGCGGGATGTCCTAGCAACTTCGGAGCTGTACGCCAAGCTGATCGACGAATACGACAAACATCCAATAGCGCTACAGGTCACAAAGGCCTACTCCCCGGCCTCGATTGGCAAGGCTTACCTTCGAGCCATGGGAATCAAACCCGCCCTGGAGCGGCAGCCGAAGTTTCCCAAGAAGTTCCTCGGCTACGCGGAATCAGCATTTTTCGGTGGACGGACGAGCGCACATGTTCGGAAGGTCTCTGTACCGGTCGTTTATACGGATTTTCTTTCGATGTATCCGACCGTTAACAGTCTCATGGACCTATGGTCGCTCGTAGTAGCTCGCGAAATCCAGGTGATCAATCACTGCAAGTCAGAGATAGAGAGGTTTCTGAGCACAATCAGCGTCGAAACCCTTTTCATGCCAAACACATGGAAACACCTAACGGCTTTCGTTCGGGTCGTTCCAGATGGAGACATTCTACCGTCCCGCGCCAAATACAGCGCGGCAAGCAACGACTGGCAGGTTGCGGTTAATCACCTGTACAGTGGCAGCGGTATTCGAGATGCCCTCTGGTTCACGCTCCCCGATGTAGTTGCTTCGGTTCTTCTTACCGGCAAGATTCCGAAAATCGTCGATGCGTTTCGACTCGAACCGCGCGGGAAACTGAAGGGGCTCGCGCCGGTCAAGCTCAGAGGAGTGATTGGAATCGATCCCGCTAAACAGGATTTTTTCAGAGCGGCAATCGAGGAGCGCAAACGGCTTGCTTCCTATGATCTGTCTGAGGCGGAGAGAAAGCGGCTCGATAAGGCGCTCAAGGTTCTGGCGAATGCGGCGAGTTACGGAATTTACGCAGAGATGAACCGCAAGGAATCCGAACAGAAAGTTTCCGTGAAATGCCACGGCATCGACGCTACGCCCTTCCGTTGCTGCCTCCAGCATCCGGACGAGCCGGGCGAGTACTGCTTCCCGCCGATAGCTTCACTTATTACCGGTGGCGCACGCCTAATGCTGGCACTGCTAGAGCAAACTGTGACCGCTCTTGGCGGGACCTATGTGATGGAAGACACAGACTCAATGGGGGTTGTTGCGACGGAGAAAGGTGGTCCGATTCGGTGTGGAAAGGAATCAAAAGTTGCTTTGTCGTGGAAGCAAATTCAGGAACTAGCGGACCGGTTTGCAGGTCTTAGCCCGTACAACCGCGCGGCAGTTCCAGGTTCGATCCTCAAGATTGAAGACGACAATTTCGACCCAAAGACTGGCAAGCAGCGCCAAGTTTATTGTTTCGCGATTTCCGCCAAGCGATACGCACGCTTCTTGTTGGATGGCAACGGCGTGCCAGTCTTACTGAGAAAGGACAGAAACAACAAAAAGGACGGGTGGTCTGAGCACGGGCTAGGTCATCTACTCAATCCAATTGACCCAGAGGCCGAGGATCGAAACTGGATTTCTCAGGTATGGCTGAACATCATTCATGAATCGCTTGGCCAGTCTGCTCGCGAACTCGAATTTAGGGGCCGACCTGCTGTCAGCCGCGTTGCAGTTAGCAGTCCTTCGGTGCTGAAAGCCTTCGCCAAGTCTAACGAGGGCAAGGCATACAAAGACCGAATAAAACCGTTCAATTTTCTTCTCAGTTGCCATGTCGACCAGTTGGGTCATCCCGTTGGAACTGACCCGGAGCGCTTTCATTTGGTCGCTCCGTTCGACACAGACTCACGAAAGTGGATGCAAGCGTACTGAATCAACCAATACAACCACACGGGAAGGTCCTATGGGATTACGACAACGGACTCGCAAACGAGAACCGTCGCGCGCGTCAAAACGTACGGCGACGTGGTCACCGAATACGAATACCACCCGGAAACTAAATGTGCGGATGCAAATGGAGCGGCTTGCAGCAAACAAACACTCGGATTGCTAGAGCGGCGGCATATTCGAATCGACCAAGTCAGGTACATCGGCAAGGAATCAAACTTCTTGGAGGAAGTTGAGGCTGGCCTGGTTCATTCCGCGCGAAATGTGTACACCGAATATCCCGATTTGCGCCGGGATGAGTGGGTTACAAAACTGCAACCTGCCTTGAAAAACGCTTCACTAAACACCCTCGAAAAATTGTGTTGTGGCCGAATCTCGCGCAGAGCGTTGATTGACATGCGGGCAGGCCGGAGCAGACCACATCGAAAAAACGAGAAGCTGCTTACCTCGATTCTCTTTCATTGGTGCTGTGAAATGACGGCGGATGATCAATCCGTACGATGATTAACGACCAGTTAGATTCGGCTCACAATTTCAATGATGCAGCCATATTTTCAATTTCGGGCTCTATATCGGTGCACCAAACGCGGTGCACCGGTGCACTATTTAAAATGAAACCATGGCATATACCGGCCCAAGAGTAGCTTGTAAGGCATGCGGGGCGTCATTTTCACAGCCTTCTTCGTTGCGGAGACACCTTCGCGAGCACCGATGCCGAGGGCGATCCGCCTCGGGTTCCAACGCGACTCCATCAAGAATTCCTGCCTGCGAACGAAATAAGCAACCCTGCATCCTGCAACTTCACGAATGTGTACGACAAGGCTTGCAGTTGTTCGGGACTGAATGTTCGCAAAGCGCTCCCCTCGATCGCAATCTGTATCGGCGCGTACGCGTTAAGCAAGTCGAGCCCTTCGATCGCTGTTCCAACAAGCCCGCACCCCATCGCAATGGCGGCGACGATTCCATTTACCCTGCGGAACAGAACGAAAAAGATGATTTCGTCAGCTACGTTCAGCAGCATCTCGAAGAGATGGGCCGCGAAGCCCAAACGAAACAGGCTCTCGTGCGCCAGGATATTGTGGACTGTCGCTGGCGCGTTGCCGGCTACGATCAAAGTGTCATCCACATAGCCAATAGAAAACGCACCGGTCACGATTCCCGCCAGACCCACGATGCCGAGAATCCTCGCCAGAAGAAGAGGTGAAAACCGGTCTACATCGGAGTTTGACATCGGAAAGCCCCCTACCTTATTACGAATTCTTGGCACGAAAAATTTCCATATTGCATTCGCAGGGACCGTCCCCCGTTTCGAGAAGGAGATATCCTAGCAGGAATTATTCTGTTTCTTCCGTGCCGCCTGCCCATCCAGCACCTTGCCCAAATAGCGCCGAGGTCGGAACTAACCCGCACAGACTGATAGGGGGTTGGTTGAATCCCATCATAGTTGGCGATAACAGGCGTTATCACCAGTAATGGTATTACTTCTGATTTGACGAAAACGAGGCTTTGCCGCAAAAGATCGCGCAAGGAACTTTAGTTTTGCGAGGCATTTTGAAAAGTGCACCGTGGCGCACCAATTTCCGGTGCACCAGAACTGAGCCGTTTTCCCTGGCTAAGGCCCGATTTTCGCCCACTTTTGCGGGGATAAACACCCCCGGCGCACCATGTTGGCGCACCCAGACCGGATGCACCGGCGTACAATTAAATAGCTATGGCCTACATGGGCCCCAGAGTCGCATGCCGTGAATGCGGCGCATCGTTTTCTCGGCCCTCATCGTTGCGCAGACACGTGCGCGAGCGCCGGTGCCGGGGCCGATACCATCGGCGTCTGAGAAGTACTTCAACAATTACCGCTCCCAGTACGGCAGACCTAGAGAGAGCTGTGCGCGGACTTGTGGAAGCAACCGCGCCTATTCGTAGACCGTCGCCCATGGGGCGCAAGCTCTCAGAGCGGGCCGAACAAGCGGTCCTCATGGAATTTACTGGCCATGGGCGGGAGCCCGGACGAAGCTGCTATTGGGATGGGCGCGTGCTGCGAGTGATCGAAGATGCGACCGGGCAAGTAGTTCAGGCGTTTCAGGACGAGTGAGGCGTGGGAGGCCAGGCCCGCCACGTGCCGCATTACTTGTGATAACTCGATTTATCAATAGTTAGCCAAACCCTGGCAGCATAAAGGGATGCTTGTCATCGTCAATCCATGACTTGCTTGGTTCGTCTGGCCCTCGGGGCAGACTCTCACCCTGACTGCGTGCCCGTCCTTTTTCACAACTCAAAGACAAATCTGTTAGAAAGCTCCCGGGCCAACGACTACCTTAGATGTGCTGCAACAGGAAACCATGCGGAAGGAAGACGCGAGCCAGGATTCCCTGTATGAGCAGGCAGCGGAAACCTACAGCTCCGCCCTCGACCGTCTGGCGAGGGCTTATGAGCTGGACGCAGAGACACGCCGCGACCTGCTCCAGGAAATTCACTTTCATCTCTGGCGCAGCTTCTCGAAATTCGATCAGCGGTGCTCGCTAAGAACCTGGGTATACCGTGTCGCTCACAATGTTGCCACCGCACATGTGATTCGACGGCGACGCATTCGCGAGAGGCTGGTGAACCTTGAAGACGTTGAGACCATCGAGAACCTCGCGGACAGTCATCAGAGTGAGCTTGCGATCAGCCGAAGCCAGACGCTGAGACGTCTCTCGATGCTGATCCAGCGCCTGAAACCACTGGATCGTCAGATTATCGTCTCTTATCTCGAAGGCATGCCCGCCAACGCCATCAGTGAAATCACGGGATTATCGCCGGCGAACATTGCGATGAAGATTCATCGCATCACGAAAATTCTGAAGCGCTGGTTCGGCGAAGGAGGAGTTCATGCCCAGTGAGTTCCCCACGAACGACCTGCAAGACATTTGGCAAAACCAACCTACGGAGGTATTCAAAATGTCCGCAGACAAACTGCGCCGCAAGGCTCAACAACTTGACAGGAAAGCGCGCTTGGCCGTGGTCTTCTCGGCAGCCATCGCGATCCTCCTGTTCCTGTACTTTGGCTGGGGCTTCCTCAGCTTTCCCGAGAAATTTCAAACCTTCGGTTTGGGCCCATTCGGAGCGTGGAGCATGCGCCTGGGATTCGGCGTGTTAAGCCTATGGGGCCTTTTCAGTGGGTATCAAACATACAAAGTCCTTTGGCCGGGCCCCGCAGCGTCCGATGCCGACCTGAGAACCACGCTGCAATCTTACAGACAGCAATTGGAAAAACGGTGTGACTATTCCCAGAATATCTGGCTGCGGTCGGGTCTGATCTTGTGCTTCCTGGGCATTGCGATGGTCGTGATGCCTGTGCTGGTTCGAGACATTCTAACCCCGCTACAACTGCTCGCGGACTTGGGTCCGATTTTCGGACTCCTCATCCTGTGGTTAGCGATTTTCATTCCCCTAAGGAAACGCAGACAGCGAAAGCTGCAAGTGGAAATCGATCAGTTGCGGGCGTTTGAGAGTGAGTACCACGTGTGAAGATGGCGTCGGCGGGATAGGTGTTGATAACAGGCGTTATCACTCACAACCCCGGTTACTTGGCGTCAACCCAAGGTTTCCGGATAGCGGCGTTTATCGGTGGTTTGGTTCCATCCGGTCTGTGTGCGCCCAACAGACCCGCGATCCCGCAGTTGCACCAAAAATACCGCAAGAAAGGGCAGTTTCGCGCGGCTCTAACTCCTATCCCGTCAATGCGCAAACGGCGGCTTGCGGCGTTCCCAAGATTCGCCGTCACTTCACTTTGTTTCTGCACTCCGCGCTGCTGCGTCACCCCTGCTGCAACCGTTGCGGAACACTATTTCGTTTTGGTAAAAGTTTGCATACTTTTCCTGCTTTGCGCCTGAGGGAGTGGAAAAGCCAGGCCGCTTTTCTGTCCCAACGCGTTGATAATACGACACTTACGATTGGACGCCGTGTTGCTTTAACCCAGGTGGGGTCACGGCCTGCCTATCGGCCGGTTGGCTACGCTCGCGTAGCTCTTGGGGATGAGCCCGTGAAGGGCTCGCGGGGGATTATGTGAGCGGCCAGAACGGCCACAAAGTTTCGAGCGATCTTCAGGCGTCGGCGCTGCGCGTCGAGCGACGTCGCGCGCGTCGCGCCAAGGTGGCCCTGCGGGCGCGCTTGCGGCCTTACAACGACGCGTCGCAACTCCAGCCCGAGATTCGCCCCACCGCGAACGTCTCTCGCAACGGCATCTACTTCACCACCGAGCTCCCGGCCTACAGCGAATACGTGCATCTCTATGTCGCCTGTCCCTTCTCCGAATCGCACAGCGAGCGCGACGAAGAGCTGGCCCGCGTCATCCGCGTGGACCGCCGGCTGGACGGCCAGTGGGGCGTCGCGCTGCTGTTTCTCCGCGGCCAAGCGTTTCACCACAGCGGCATCCTGATTTCCGAAATGAAAGAGGCCCGATCATGAGAACGACCATGAAAGCGATTGCCTTTGCAGCTTTTGTCCTGTTTTTCGCTCTGCCATCCTTGGCCCAAACCACTCACGTGCCGCTGGGCGGAGGCTCGGCCTCAAGCGCCGTCTCGAGCTCCGGCGGTGGCGGCGGCTCCGGCGGGTATGGCGGGGGAGTCGCGGAAGGCTTCGCCACCAGCACCATTCACACTCTCTACGGCAGTGCGTTGTACAAGCCCAGGTACGAATACGCCCACGGTTCGACGAGCGACTTCGCTCCGTCGCGGTTCCTTGCCTACGACGAAGCCGTGAAGCTCGGCCAATCCATTATCGACGCCAAGCCTCGCTCCATCGTCGAAGTCGCCGCCGAGACTCGCGCCGCGCGCAAGCACTCCGCGCCGCAAGCCCAAGCCAACTGACAGCCTATGGAGCGCGGCGGCTTGACGCCGCTTGGCCGTACCCTGCCTTGACCGTTTCTTGTCCGGAACCCTTTTACATCCGATTAGAACGGGTGTTTCACCTTGGGTGCGTTTAGCCAACCTCCAGCAGGACGCGGGCGGATTTGTTAGAATCGCGCGGGCGTGGGAGGCGTTGTGATGCGCTTTCTGATGCGGTCGCTAATGCGCATGGCGCGAGGACTTGGCACGCTGGTGGGTCTGACGGTCGTGGCTGCGGTTTGGGCGCGCCCGCCTGTGCGAACGGTGCACCGTGCGCGGCCGGCCGCCGCGGCGCTGGCGGCAAGCCAGTTCGGCAAGGTCAGCTTTCCCACGTCGTGCGCGGCGGCGGTGCAGGGCACCATCGAGAAGGGCGTCGCGCTGCTGCATTCGTTCCAATACCAGCAAGCCGAGCAGACCTTCGCCGAAGCGGCGAAGCAGGACCCGCAGTGCGCCATGGCGCTGTGGGGCAAAGTGCTATCGGCGAATCACCAGCTCTGGGATTTTCCGGACGCGGACGCGCTGAAGAAAGGCCACGAAGAGCTGGAGCGCGCCGAGAAGCTCGGCGCGGCGACGCCGCGCGAGCGCGAATACATCGCGGCAGCGGCGGCGTTCTACCGCGACGACGCGAAGCTCAGTCACAACGACCGCCGGCTCGCTTACATCGCGGCCATGCGCGACCTCCACGCGCATTACCCGGCCGACACCGAGGCGGCGGAGTTTTACGCGCTGTCGTTCGTGGCGCTGGCCATGGACGGCGAGGACGACCTCGCCAACCGCAAGCGCGCCATCGCCATCCTCGAGCCCATTTTGCGCGACGAGCCGAACAGCCCCGGTGCGGCGCACTACTTGATTCACGCGGCCGATACGCCGGAGCTTGCCGAGCAGGGGCTGGTGGCCGCGCGCGCCTACGCGCGGATCGCGCCCGATTCGTCTCACGCGCTGCACATGCCGTCGCACATTTTCGTTCGTCTGGGCCTGTGGCAGGAGACCATCGACTCGAATCTTGCCGCCTCTGCTTCCGCCGCGCACGCCACCGAGATGCACGTGTCCGACGCGCACTACCAGACGCACGCGATGGATTTCCTCGGCTACGCCTATCTGCAAAGCGGGCAGGAAGCCAAGGCGCGGCAGCTAGTCGAGGAGCTGAAGAAAGTCCGCGGCCTGAGCGCCGACGACCTGGCCGACCAGCAGGCCCTCTTTGAAGCGCGAAACGCGCTCGAATTGCACCGCTGGAAGGAAGCGGCGTCGCTGGCGGTGCCGGCGGTGAAGCTCCGGTGGCAGGACACGACGTACCTGGTGCGGGCCATCGGCGCGGCGCGCAGCGGCGACGTGGAAGGCGCTCGCAAGGACGCCGAGAAGCTGGCGGAGTGCGTCGCGGCGCGCGACGCGCAATCGCGGAAGAAGGGCTACAAAGTCCTCACCGAAGAGGCCACCGACCGCCGCGAAGCCGAGGCGTGGCTCGCTTACGCCGAAGGGCGGCCGGAGGACGCCATCGTCAAGCTGCGCGCCGCCGCGCGGCGGCAGGAGAGCGAGCATCTCGACTCCCTGCAGATGCCCGCGCGCGAGATGCTCGCCGATCTGTACGTCGAACTGAAGCGGCCGGCGGAAGCACTGGCCGAGTACAAGGCGGTGCTGGCGGAATCGCTGAACCGCTTCGACGCGCTCTATGGCGCGGCGCGCGCGGCCGAGCTTGCGGGCCAGAGCGGCGACGCGCAGGGATACTTCAAGCAGCTCGTCGCAGTTTGCGCGCCCGCCGCCGACCGTCCAGAGCTGCAGGAAGCGCGCGTGCATCTCGCGCAAAAGTAGCATCCGTGGGAGCTAGTGTTGTGACTGGCAAACAACTCGCATCAAGCGGGCGCAGCCCTTCGACTTCGCTCAGGGTAAACATGCTGCGCCCCTACAAGGACTTGCTGGTTCGGACTTGTTTCACGTATTTCCAAGACGCGACGCTAGATGTTCCGCCAGAAAACGGGAAAGAGCTTGCCTGCCTGTTCGGGAGTCATGACGACGTTCAGATCGGATGCCGCGCGCGCCAGGACCGGGTCACGGCCCTTTGCCAAATCGTCCGGTGAAGGAAGCACAAGCTCGTCGGGAATTACCCCCACGTGCTCGAGGCTCTGGCCGTCGGCCATCAGCAAGTCTGCCTGCGTCACGCTAAGCCCCAAAGCAAAGCCCTTGTAGGGACCGCCGACAAAGTATTCGTGCCGCGCCTCCATGACGTTGCCGGAGGAGCGGTCACCGAACACCTTGCCGCGCTTCTCCAACTGGGTCACACGGGCGAAGATTTCTGCAGCCGAACCTGAGTCCGCGTCGATCAGCACCGAAAGCTTTCCGGTGAATTGCTTGTCGGCGGCCAGCGGCTTTACAACCCACGCTTCCTCATGCTTGCGCTTGACCTTTTGGCCGACACGAACTTCCCGCGCGAACATCGCGGCAACCAAGTGGCCTACGGCAAGCTCGCTGCCTCCCGGATTGCCACGAAGATCCAAGATCAAGGCCGGATGTTTCTGCGCGAGGCGAACGAACTTGTCCATTGCGGCAAAGGCTTCCATGTTAAAGCGGGGCAATTTCCAAATCATCAGGGGGCTGCCCATTTCAATCGCGCGCGGCACCCATACCCGAGCGAGCTCCAGGTAGCGAATCCGCTCGCCCGGACCGAAGGGGTCCACTCCTTTCGGGAGCTTGGCGACTTTCGCGTTCACTAGAAGGTCTCGCGTGGCGCCGTCCGGTGAGCGGATGGTCATATGCATCCCAGAGCGCGGAGCCAGCACGTCGAAGGAATACTGGAGCTTCCACAAACTGTTGCGAGTAACCGTATAACCTTCGAGAGAAAGCACTTCATCGCCGGGGTGAATCCCCTGTGCGTCCGCATCAGACCCCGGCTGGACAGCCGTGATGTAGCATTTCTCCCCGATAAAACTGATGTCCCATCCATTTTGCACGTCGTAGGGCCTCGGGGGAGGGAAGAAATAGGTGTGGGAATCGTTCAGCGGTTCGAGCATCCAGGCGATGACTCCATAGACCTCGCTGAGCGTGGACACTTCCTTGACTTTGTCCTCGGCCTGCTTCTCGCGAGCCTTGAAGTCCACGCCGTGGTAGTTCGGGTCGTAGTACCACTCGTGGACTTTGTCGGCCACCTTTCTGACCCACTGTTTCGCCTCTTCCCGCTGCTCGAAACTCATCTCCTTCTGAATGCGGACCGCTGCGATGGACGGGGCAGGCCGTTTCGCGACGAACGACAATCCTACGACTACAACAAGAAGGCCCACTCTCGCGCAGCGCCAGCCGCTCATAGGGATACCTAAGGCGTAAGTTTACTCGGAGAGGCGCGAAGTTGGCTACGTTTCGACACGGCACATCATGACAAAAGCGCGCTTTACACGCGCGGTGGGGGCGTGCTAATTTCTGTTGGCGTCACCGCCGATTGCTCCAGCGCCAGGCGGCAGGGTCCGGAACATCGACCCTCCTGCGTTTTTGTCTCGAATTTCCTCCACCGAGAGTACAAAATTGACGTCTCTATGGCCAGCCCGGCATACGAGACGGACTCTGCGAGGCTACGGGTGCTAAGACTCCGTAAGGTCGAGTTGCTGGGCTTCAAGTCGTTCTGCGAGAAGACTCCGATCACCTTCAGCGGCAGCGGGATCACCTGCATCGTGGGGCCGAATGGCTGCGGCAAGTCGAACGTGGTGGACGCCATTTCCTGGGTGCTGGGCGAGCAGAGCCACAAGATGCTGCGCGCCGAGCGCATGTCGGACTGCATCTTCAACGGCACGGCGAAGCGGCCGCCGCTGGGCCTCGCCGAAGTCACATTGACGCTCGTGGACCCGGAGTTGTCGGAAGCCGTCGCCAAGGTGCTCGAAGCGCCGGAGGAAGCGCCGACGGAGCCGAACGAGGCGCACGTTCTCGAAAACGCCGCGACGCCCGAGGCGACGGCTGAAGGCGCGCCCGATGGCAGCGCCGGCGCTGAGCTGGAAGCCACAGAGGGCCGCAGGCCGTGGCGCAAGCGCGCGGAGAAGCCTGCGATTCATCTAAAGCTGGGCGAAGTGGTCGTGGGGCGCAGGCTCTATCGCTCGGGGCAAAGCGAGTACCTGATCAACGGGCGCGTGGCGCGGCTGCGCGACGTGCAAGAAATTTTCATGGGCATGGGCCTCGGCCCGGATAGCTACGCGATCATCGAACAGGGCCGCATCGGGCAAATCCTGAACTCGAAGCCGATGGATCGCCGGGCCATCATCGAGGAAGCCGCGGGCGTGACGATGTACAAGACCAAGCGGCGGCTGGCAGAGGCAAAACTCGAGGCATCGAAAATCAATCTGTCGCGCGTGAACGACATTCTGGTGGAGGTGGAGAAGCAGCTGGCTTCGCTGAAGCGCCAGGCCTCGAAGGCGCGGCGCTACGCGGAACTGCGCGAGCAGATGCGGACGCTGCTTCGGGTGGTGCTGGCGAGCAAGGCCGAGCACCTGGACATCGAGGCGGCGCGACTGGAAAAGCTGCTGCGCGAGATGGACGCGGCGGACCAGCGCGAGGCCCATTCGGTACACGAACTCGAAGGCGAGCAGGAACGGCTGAGCGCACGGACCTACGAAATCGAAGCCGAACTGCGGCAAACGCACAACCGGCTTGGCCAAACGGCACTGGACCTCGATCGCGCCGAAAACCGCATCACCTTCAACCGCGAGCAAGCCGCGCAGGTGGAATCGCGAGCCGCGCGGGCGGGCCTCGAGATGGAACAGGCGGAAAAGCAAGCGGCTGACCTGGCTGCGCGAATCGAAGGCCACCGCGAATCGCTCGGCGCGCTCCGCGAACAGACGGCGGCCCTCGAAGGAGCGCTGCGCAAAGCGAGCGAACAATCGTTTGCAAGCTCGAACGAACAGCAGCAACTCGAAGCGCGCATGGAAGAGCTGCGGCAACTCGCAGGCCGCCTGGTGGAAGAGTCGGCGCGGGAACAGGCGGAGTCACTGCAGGCCGAAGAAGCTGCGGCGCGCCACACCGCCGCCGAGCAGCAACGCGCCGAAAGCGCTCGCGCCATCGAAATCGAACATGCCACGCTCGGACTGCGCGCGGCCGCCGCGGACACGGCGTTCCAGACCGCCGAGCGGCAAGCGCGGGAACAGGGCGCGGCCGTTGGCGCGGCCCAGGCGCGGCTCGTCGAGCTTCGCGGGCTGCAACAGGGAACCGCGCGGCAACTCGAGCAAACTCGCACGACGCTCTCCGCGGAGAGCGCGCGCCACGCGTCGATCGAAAAGATACTTCGCGAGCGAGCTTACACGGCCGACGCCGTGCAGAAGCTCTTTAGCGCGAACGGCGACGGCGAAGAGCGCGGCTTCCGGGCCGTGGGCCTGCTCGCCGATTACGCCGAGGTGCGCGAGGAATACGAAGGGGCGGTCGAGCAGTTTCTGCGCGACGAGCTCGAATACGTCGTGGTCGAATCGTTCGACCATGCGCGCGCAGGAATCGCGCTGCTGCGCGACGAAATGGGCGGCCGCGCCACATTTTTCGTCGATTCTCTCAGCCAGCTCCCTCGGCGAGCGGAGCCGGAGCCAGGGCCGCTGCCGGCGGGAGTCCTCGCGCGCCTCGACCAACTGGTTGACTTCCGCGAGCCGCTGGGCCCCACAGCAAAGCATTTTCTCGGCAAATTGCGCGCCGCGTATCTGGTGGAGACTTCGGAAGCCGCCGAGCGCATGGCGTATCAGAGCGAGCACGAGTACTTCCTGACGCCCGAGGGCACCTGTTATCACGGCCGCATGGTTTCGGGCGGCCGGCAGGGGGAAGTGGGCCCGCTCGCGCTGAAGCGCGAATTGCGCCAGCACGACGCCGAGATTGCGCGCCTGGAGCACGACGCCGCGGAGCAGCAAGCGCACCTGACGCGCCTCGTCGAGGAGATCGCGTCGAGCGAAGCGAAACTTGCGTCTGCGCGCGGCCAGCATATGGAAGCCGAGAAGTCTCTTGTGTCGGCAGCCCACCGGCGGGATCAGGTCCGCGCGGAATTCGCCCGCGTCGAGCAGCGACTCGCCGCCGAACGCGAGGACATCTCTCACTTGCACGGCGAGGCTGAGGCCGCCCGAGAACGCGCCGCAAAGGCGCGGCTCGACCATGAAGAGGCGTTGCGTTTGCGCGCGGCCGCCGAGGCAGAAAGCGCCGCCGCGGCTGAAAAGCTGGCGCTGCTGCGCCGTGATTTTCAGGCGCTGCAGGAGCAGGTGGCGGCGCGGCGCGAGGAGCTGGCGGCGATGTCCGAGCGGCTGGGCAGCGCCGAGGCGGCCGAGCAGCGGCACGCCGAGGAAGTCCGGCTGGCGCACGAACGCATCGATGCTTTGCGCCAGCAGAAGCGGATGCTGGCGGAGGAAAGAGCCGGGCTTGAGTCTTCGTGCCAGCAGCTCGCCGGGCAAGTGACCACGCTGCGGGAGGAAAAACTGCGGCTCGAGGAGCGGAAGGGCGCGTTCGAAAAGGAATGGGACGAGGCGCGCATGCGCACGGCGGAGCTCGAAGAAGCGCTGCGCGGAAAGAGGCAGTCGCTCGAAGAGTTGCGGTCGGAGCGCGGCCAGCGCCAGATCGAAAAGGCGCGCAACGACGCCGACCGCGATTATCTGCGACAGACTTGCGTCTCCGAGCTGAACGCGCAGCCGGAAGAGCTGATGGCCCAGGAGGCGCATCTGCTGGTCGGCGAGGAGCTAGTGGCCGCCGAAACAAGCTACCACGAAATGAAGGCGCGCGTGGAAGCCATGGGTCCGGTCAACATGATGGCGCTCGAGGAATTCCAGGAATGCGAGCAGCGCGAAGGTTTCCTGCGGCGCGAGCGGGACGACTTGGTGCAGTCCATCGAGAACACGCAACTGACCATCCACGAGCTGGACGAGGTGTCGCGGGAGAAGTTCGAGGAAGCGTTCAACGTAATCAACCGCCATTTTGCCGTCGCTTTCCAGACGCTCTTCGGCGGCGGAACCGGCGAGATGCGGCTGGGCGAGCCGGACAGCTCGGGCGAAGCGGGCATCGACATTGTGGCGCAGCCGCCGGGCAAACGGCTGCAGAACATTCTGCTGCTCTCGGGCGGCGAGAAGGCGCTGACGGCGCTGGCGCTGCTGATCGCCGTGTTCCGTTACCAGCCGAGCCCGTTCTGCATCCTGGACGAAGTGGATGCGCCGCTCGACGAAGCCAACGTGGGGCGTTTCAACAAGATGCTCGCGGATATGTGCGGCCAGACGCAGTTCATCGTGGTGACGCACAACCGCAAGACGATGGAAATGGGCTCGGTGATGTACGGCGTGACGATGCAAGAGCCGGGCGTGTCGAAGCTCGTGTCGGTCAAGTGGGAAGACGCCGAAGCGGGCGCGGCAGGCAAAGCCGCCAGCGCGGCGTAGAAGGTGCTTGGCGGGCGCGTTGAAAAATTTTTCACAGCCCTGCCTTTCTTGCGGTTGACAACTGACCTCCCTGCGCTAGAATACCCGCCTCTCAGCGAGGAAAAGATTTTTCGTGGCTTCCCCACACTTGAGCGCCGCCGTATCGCGAACGGAATTCCCGGGACTGAAACTCCGGGGGCGCGGGAAGGTCCGCGACATCTACGAAGTGGGCGATCGCCTGCTGATTGTGGCGACGGACCGTCTGTCAGCGTTCGACGTGGTGCTGCCCACGCCCATTCCTGACAAAGGACGCGTCCTCACGCAGCTTTCGCTCTTCTGGTTCGAGAAACTGGCGGACATCGTGCCGCACCACGTGATCGCGGCGAAAGGATTTACCGGCGAGCTGGCTGCGTACGCGTCCGTTCTGGAAGGCCGGGCGATGCTGGTCCGCCGGACCGAACCTGTGCCCATTGAATGCGTGGTGCGCGGCTACATTTCCGGCTCCGGATGGAAGGACTACCAGAAGACGGGCGCGGTCTGCGGTATCGCGCTTCCCGCGGGCCTGCGAGAAGCCGACCGCCTGTCGGAGCCGATTTTCACGCCGGCGACAAAAGCGACAACCGGACACGACGAAAACATTTCGTTCGAGCAGGCGGCCGCCACGGTGGGACGCCCACTGGCCGAGAGACTGCGGGACACCAGCATCGCCATCTACAAGCGAGCCGCCGCGCATGCAGCCGAGCGCGGGATCATCATCGCCGACACAAAGTTCGAATTCGGGCTCATCGGGAACGATCTGATCTGGATCGACGAAGCACTGACGCCGGACTCTTCGCGCTTCTGGCCCGCGGATCGGTACGCGCCGGGCAAGGCCCAGCCTTCGTTCGACAAGCAGTACGTGCGCGACTACCTCGAACGGATCAGCTGGACGAAGCAACCGCCGGCGCCGGCGCTGCCGCCCGACGTCGTCGCGGGGACGCGGGACAAGTACCGAGAAGCCTATCGGTGCATCACCGGCCACTCACTCGACTAAATCGGGGCTGCCGGCTTCATCTCCGGAACCTCATCGCGGAGCGTGCAATCATGAGAGATCAACTGGAATCGCTGGTTGGCACCATGGTGGAGCGCGGCATTTTGCTGGGAGAGGCAGTCACCGAGTTCGAGAAGAAATTCATCCGCCGGGTGCTGGAACACGCCCGCGGGAACCAGTCACGAGCCGCGAAGGTTCTCGGCATCCACCGCAACACGCTGAGCCGCAAGGTGGGCGAGTACAAGCTCGACCACATCGGCCGCCGCTGAAGATGCCGGCGTCCGTTTTCCCGTCGGCGAGAAGAATCCTACTTTCTGAGAGCAGCTCGAGCGAAGCAATCGCACTTTCCGTGCACGAACAGGGGCGCGGCACGCCTGTCGTCCTGCTGCACGGGTTTCCCGAACTAGCGTTTTCGTGGCGCCATCAGATTGCGGCGCTGGCGGTGGCGGGCTTTCGCGCCATCGCCCCGGACCAGCGCGGATTTGGGGCAAGCGACATTCCCGAGAAAATCGAGGACTACGATATCGTCCATCTCGCGGGCGATATCGCCGCGCTGCTCGACGCGCTCGAAATCGAGCGCGCGGTCTTTTTCGGCCACGACTGGGGCGGTGCCGTAGCGTGGTCGATGCCGTTGCTTCATCCGCAGCGAACTGCCGGCGTGATCAGCCTCTGCACGCCGTATCGCACGTTTCCAAAGATGAGCGCGCTGCGCGAGACCTGGGGCGACGACACGCGCCACTATTTCTTGTGGTTCCAGGAGCCCGGCTTGGCGGAGGGGATTCTCGACAAGCAGGTGCGCGCCGTTTTCGAGAAATTCATGCGCCGCAACCTTTCACCCGAGGAAGTGGTGAGAAAAACGGCCGCAGCGGGACTGGTGCCGGACATGAATCCGTTCCGCCGGGTGCAGGAGATGCCCTTCTACGGGGAGCCGCTGCTGACAGAGGAGGAGCTCGCGTATTACGTGGGCGTCTTCGAGCGGACCGGCTTTCGCGGCGGCATCAACTGGTACCGCAACATGGACCGCAACACGGAACTGATTCCCGGACGCGGCAAACAGCGAATCACGGCGCCCAGCTTGATGATCACCGCGGAATGGGACTTCGCCCTGCCTCCGTCACTGGCCGAAGACATGCCCGCCGTGTGCGACGACCTCGAAATGCGCATGATTCCCAGAGCGGGACATTGGCTGCAGCAGGAGTTCCCCGACGAAGTAAACCGCGTCGCCATTGATTGGCTCTGCCGCAGGTTTCGCTGAAGCAAGAAGCAGCTGCTCTCCTCGCCGCCCCGGTTCCACCGCAGAGACGTAGAGAACGCCGAGAAAAGCGACGGCGGGGCCTAGAGTCGTAAGTCGAGAACTTTCGGGGCTCATTGGCGACGCCGCGGATGTCCCTCCAAACCGCTCAAACGAGGAGCGAGCTATTGCTTGCCGGGCTTGGCGGGCACTTTGTGCGGCGTGTGCTTGGCTTTTTCGGCGGGAATGTCTTCCGCGTTTACCTTGCCTTTATCCCAATGGAGCATGAAGGCGGGATCCGGATCATAGCCCGAGAGGGTGCCGCTGAAGCGCGCCGCGTCGTCCTTCAGCAAACGGCTGGCTTCGGGCTGGCCAACGACCTTCACGTCCATGTTGGAAGTGGTGGCGCTCTGCATTTCCTCGGGCGTGGCACCGGTGTAAACGTGGAGCTCAACGGTGTCGGGAGTCGCGCCAGCTGCAACGTCAATTACCTTGCCCACAACTTCCGGGAACTCCGCGCCGCAGATGGCGAGCCAGGTCATCTTGGCTTTGTCGCCGCCGGCTTTGAGATCGCTGATAACCGTCACGATGGTGCTAGAGCCGGCAATCTTGGCGAGATCAGCGGCGCTCGGGATCGACCAGGTATCGGGGCGGTTGGGCGAGTTGGCGGCAAGCTGGAGGAGTTCATCGAGCTGGGCGTCAACGAGGTTGTCGCAGTTGGGCTGCTCGTAGTTGCCGATCTGCTTGCGCAGGTACGCCTTAATTTGGTCGGCGCCGTTGACTCTCAAATCTATCGCGCGAGCTACGGCCCAGAATCCGTCAAGCCATTGCGGAGGATTCGACGAGATATAGGAGAGACCCAGGTGATAGGATGTTTGACCGTCGTCGGGACTCAGGGCGCCGGCAATCTTAAAATGACTGATGGCCCCTGAATAATCCTTCAACCCGTAGGAACATAGGCCGGCCGTGTAGTTGAAAAGCACAGTGGGGCCCTTTTTCTGCTCCGCGAATTGGTCATCGGTCATGTTCGCAGGCTTTGGCAGCGAGCCCAGAATCGTCAGCCCTTGTTCCGCAGCCGCGAGCTCTTTTTTCAGCACATTCTCCGGGGATTTGTCGCTGGCGACGTAGTTGAACACGAGTGTGCGCGTGTAGAGCGCCTGGAGGCGGGTTCCGGCGTCGATTTTGTCGCCGAGGGCCACCAGCCTATCGACGTAGTCGATGGTTTTCTGGTAGTTCTTGAGATCGTTGTATGTGGAATAGTAGAGCTGATAGATGTAAGAATTCAGGGTGGAATTCGGGAACTTAGCGACAAACTCGTCAAGCAACTTGACTCGCGCCTGTGGATCCTTCTCGGTGCGGGCGGCGGTGAACGCGTTGTACTCGGGGATGGTGTACTCGACCTTGCTTTGCGGTTGCGCGTCCTGAGCCGCGGCGACGGGCGCGCAGAACGAAGCGATTCCGGAAGAAGCTGCAAGTATTCCGCACATGAGAACGAACTTTCGCATCGTCACTTCTGCCTCCTGGAATCGTTTCAGCCGGCAAGCGGTGAACCAGGACCAACCGAAACCGAGCAGTCAGCGCAGCACACCCGAGAAATCGTCGGGATTATAGGGAAAGCCTTTCGCACACGCAAGGTCAATTCCCATCTACAGGCGCCATTGGCATAACGCTCGGCTTTCCGGTCACTTCGCTGCTCTGGTGATAAGATGATGAATTCGGGTGAATTGTCGCCCGAGGGCTAATTCCGATGACCGCGGGTAGGCCGCTCGAAGGCCAAGTCGCGCTGATTACCGGCGCAAGCCGCGGGATCGGGCTCGCCATCGCGCGAGCTCTAGGCCGCATGGGCGCTTGTCTCAGCGTGTGCGCCCGCAATGCGAAGAACCTGGACGACGCGGCGCGATCACTGGAGCGAGACGGTGCGAAGGTTCTCGCCATGCCGACCGATGTGGCCCGCCCCAGCGAGATAGCAAAGCTGGTCGAGAAAACGGAGCGCTCGCTCGGGCCCATCGAGATTCTCGTCAACAATGCAGGCCTCGGCTATTTCGGACCCGCGCACCAAGCGGCAGAGTCCAACTGGGACTCCGTGTTAGACACCAACTTGAAGTCGGTGTTCCTGCTGAGCAAGGCGGTTGCGCCGGGGATGATCGCGCGGCGCAGCGGGCATATCATCAACATCGCGTCGCTCGCGGGCAGGAACGCGTTCGCCGGCGGGGGGATTTACTGCGCGTCGAAATGGGGCCTGCTGGGGCTGACGCAGTGCATGGCCGAGGACCTGCGCGGGTATGGAATCCGCGTGAGCGCCGTGTGTCCCGGGAGCGTGGCGACCGAATTTGGTCCGCACACAGGCAAGGATCCCGGCAAGATGCTGCAAGCAGAGGACGTCGCGCACGCCGTGGAGATGCTGGTGACGCAGGCGCCACGAAGCTTCATCAGCGAGGTTCTGTTGCGGCCTACCATGAAGCCCTAATTCCTGGCGGAATCCTGCCGGAGCGGAACGGACTGAAGCCGGAATACGAGCAACTCTCGTTCCAGGACTCCGATCTGCACGGCAAATTCCATTTCGTAGCGGGCCCGAAGGGGCCGGCGACGATTCATCAGGACGCGAGTCTTTACATCGCGCGGCTAGAGAACCGCACCACGGCGACGCACACACTCGAGAGCGGACGCCAAGCGTGGATACAAGTCGCCCGCGGCGCCGTCCGTGTCAATGGAACAGAACTGAGGCAAGGCGATGGCGCGGCCATTTCGAAGGAGCCCGAAGTCAGCGTCACAGGCGCAGATTCAGCTGAGGTCTTGCTCTTCGATCTCGCGTAAAACCAAATTCACAATACGGCGAGGCTTGCAGCAGCGAAGCATGGCCGGAGCCAAGGAGAAATCATGACCGTACTAAAGAAACCGGCTGAAACTTCTGCGCCGATTCACGAAATCATTCGGAACCGCTGGAGCCCGCGCGCTTTTGCCGCGCGAGCCGTCGAGCCGGACAAGCTGCGCAGCGTGCTCGAGGCGGCGCGATGGGCCGCGTCGTCGTACAACGCGCAACCGTGGTACTTCATTGTCGCCACGAAGGATGATCCCGAGAACTTCAGGAAGATTCTCGATTGTTTTGTCGAATTCAATCAAAACTGGGCCAAGAACGCACCGGTCCTCGCGCTCAGCGTCGCGGCGTTGAAGATGGACCAAGCCAAGGAGCCGAACCGCCACGCATTTCACGACGTCGGCCAAGCCGCCGCAAACCTGGCATTGCAGGCCACGGCGCTGGGATTGGAAGCCCATCAGATGGCCGGCATCTTGCCGGACAAAGCGCGCGAGATCTTTTCGGTTCCGGAAGGATACGAGGTGGTGGCGGGAATCGTGATCGGCTATCCCGGCGATCCGGAAACATTGCCCGAGCCGCTCCGGCAACGCGAACTCGCGCCGCGCACGCGCAAGCCGCTCGATGCGTTTGTATTCACCGGCAAATGGAGCCAAGTCTCGCCGCTGGTGAGCAAAGCCAAGTAACGCGGAGCATCGCCCGCATACGCCGACCCAGGAAGCGACCCGGCACCTGGTTCAGCGAGCGCTCAATTCACCGTGAACGCAGCATCAAAAGTGTACTGGTCACTGTTCGGATTGGTTACCGTGACGCGCAAAGTCCCGCTGGACACCGCAGGGACGACTGCCTGAAGCGTGTTGGCATCCACGAAGGTGACTGCCGTCGTCGATGTGCCCCAGGTCACCGTGGCGCCATTTTGAAAGCCACTACCGCGAAAGGTGACCTGGGATCCCGGCGATCCCGACGAAGGATTGACGGTCGCCAGGCTTAACGGCACCTTAAACAGTTGGGCGATGGTGAGCCCTGAATTAGAGATCAAGAACATTTTGGAACCGGTTTCGTCGAGCGCCATGGTATTGGTATCGGCGGGAATCGGCTCGGGTGTCGCTACGTGCAATGCCAGACGTCCTTGATGCACATCGAAGATGTCCACACCCGAATTTTGAGGAACAAAGAGCAAACTGCCAGACGGATTCAGCTTCTCTCCGAAGACGTTGTTGAAGCTCTGAGCCCCCGCATCGGTGATTCCCAAATCGGTCATTATTCCTATTTCGAAGAGCTGGGGGTTGGCTATGGCAAACGACGCAGCAAAGATACTCGCGTCGGCATCGACGGCCGCATCGGCGAATACCCCCTGGAATCCTATGGTTAGGGTGTTGGCCGTCAAATCCAGCAATCCTACCGTTTGACCGCCAATTAGGCTGGTTCCTGCCAAGAAAATCTTGCTGCCGTCCGGTGTCGAGGCCATCGCGGCCAAGCCGTTGTCATAGATGAGGTCGGTACCGTCGGGCGCACATCCCGCCACACCCGCACAGCTAAGGCTGTTTGTGTCCAAGTTGAGGAGATGAAACGTGCCGTTGGAAAGCAATGCTGTACAGTTGATATCCACGAGCATTCCGTGGGGCGCTGCGGGCGCGAGGTCGAAAGCTACGCCCCCGCATCCCGCTCCCTGATCTGAAGCTGTAAGAACAGAGTCGGTTGCAATCACTTGCAATTTTACCGGGTCGATGACGGAGACCGTTCCGTCGCCCGAATTTACGACCGCCAGCAGCGAGTCGTCCGGCGTGAGAGCCAAGGCCAATGGTTGATTCCCCACCGTAACCGGCGAGAGAAAGGTGTTGCTAGTGAGGTCGAATATCTCAACGCGGTTGTGATCTTGATTTGACACGTACAGCTTCTGGCGCATCTGATCGTAAACGATTGCGTCAAGGGCACCCACAGCCGGGAAGATCTGAGCGGAAGCCAGATACTGAAATCCCCCGGAAACAGTCGCGGAACCGTCGGCAGTCGTGAGCGTCACATCCACAATTCCCGAACTACCCGGAGGCGTCGTGATGTTGGCACTCGAAGGAGCCGCCTGTCCAACGGTCGCGGCCTTGCCTCCTACAGTTACCGTCAGGGTCGGCGAATCCAAGCCGTAGCCAAAAATCCTCACGGCATCGCCCCCGCTGGGGGATCCCGTATTCGGTGTGACGAGGACAATGGTTGGCCCATAGCTCACCGCGTCTGGGATCACTTCAAAAAAACCGTCCGATCGCACGAGCGTCGCGTTCGCCGGACCGGAGACCACACCCTGGGGAACGGACACATTCAGGAGGGTTGGGGATTGCACCGACACGCCACTGCCCAAGAGAGTTTGCGGCGATGCGGGAGGCGCACCAAAGAAGACTTGATGTGCAAAGGTTGACAAGAATCCAGAGCCATTTAGCTGGGCGAGCGTGGTGGAGGAAAGGCTCACCAGCTCCGGCTGGACAATAAACGGCCCCGGAGTGGGAAGGCTAAAAGATCCGGGCGAACTCACGTCAAGGAACTCCACTCCTTGAGCGTTACCCGGGAATCCGTTCCCCGCGAATACCATCCCGGTCTCGTCAATCGCAAAGGGAGTTGAGGCGTTCCCGCCATTGAGTTGAAAATCGGGAACCAAGCCGACTAGCGAAAACTTCTGCGCATCGATCACCGCCACAGCATCGACAGAAGGCGAGTCCTGGCCTGTAAACACCCCGAATGCGTAGACGAACCGTCCGTCAAGGCTATAGATAATGCCGTCGGCCGGAAAGGCTTCGAGACTTAAAGAACCGATCAAATTGAATTGACTGTCGTAAAACGTCGTCGGCGTTGCCTGTATCCCCTCAGCAGCTATCTGAGATCCATCCGGGCTGATCGCCAGTGGCAACCCAGGAAGATTGGCTGGGCCAGCAATCGTGCCCGTGCCGACGTCGTAGACGAGGGCCGTGCTACCCGCCGAACTTCCGTTAGACAGGAGGACTTTTGAGTGGTCTGCGCTACGCTGCATAACCTGGGTGATGAATGCGCTGCTCTGGCCATCGAGTTGCACAAAGGTCGTGGTTGGCGGAGTCCACAGGTAGAGATGTGAACCGAGCGGTACTGAATTAGATACTTGAATCAGCACGTCCTCATTTGAAAGTGCCACGAGCTGAAGAGCGGACGATGGCTCGGTCGAAGTGACTGCTTGACCCAATTGTGGAATCACCACCTGCTGGAGCACTTGAAATGAATTCGGGTCGATGGTGGTGACATAGGGCGAAAACGAACTCCCCACGAAGACCGCGGTTCCATCGGCCGATTCATCGATGGTCGCGGGAAATTCAGCTGGTATTGTGGCAACCTGATGGCCATCAACGGATGAAAGGACCACAACTTCGTTTAGGGTCTCGACCGCGACGAATAGGAGCTTGCGCCTGGAGTCATATACCAAGGCCTGAGGGTTGTTAAATGTCGTTGCATACGTGCTTCTCGTCGCGGCGGCATTCGAGAGCCGTACGGTAACGGTCAAAGGCACCACTGCGACGCTCGTGTTTACGCCGTCCGTTGCCGTAACCACGATTGGGAAGCTTTGAAGAGCTTGCGCGAGAGCGCCTGCTTCCACGGTAAAACTAACCGGGCTGCTCGGCGTAAGGAATCCTTGCGGCACCGCTATGTTCACGCCGCTATTAGGTGGCAGGTCTGAAAGCGACGTGCTAAGCTGCGGTGAAGTCCCGGGGCTCGCCTGTACTGTCACCTGCACAGTGACAGTCGATGCCGGAGTCAGCGAAACCACGTTCGGCGTGGCTTGGATGCTGAAAGGCGCCACCGCCGTAACATCCAACGAGAACACGTCCGCGTGGGAGAGCGCGCCGCTGGTGCCGGTAACCGTGACTGTGCTGTTCCCGACAGCCGCTGCAGTAGACGCAAATAGCTGGATAGCAATCGACTGAAAGGCGTTGTTCGTAATGGTCAGGGAGTACGGGCCTGGAGGAGTAACAGTCACCCCAGCAGGCAAGCCGGAAATGGTAAGAGTCACTGTGCCAGAAAAACCGTTCGTGGGGCTCACTTGGAATGTTTGGAAGACTGAGGTACCTTGCTGCTGAATGGTGACAGTCTGGCTTTCTAAGACCAGGGAAAATCCGGGCGCAGGGGGAGGAGGGGGCGGCGGCGGCCCGACACCGGACGATCCTCCTCCACCGCAGGCACAAAGAAAGGCCAGCAGTAACCACACTGCGTTTTTAGGGAGAACAGACCGCCATTCACGCAGCCACATATTGCTTCCCCGCAGTAGTCCTTATTGCAATTAGACAGCCTGATTCAATGACTTAATGTCTTTCATATAATGTCAGTCGCGATTCATGTGTCAAGCTCCTTGTGGCCAGATTCGTGAGTCATCGTTTGTTTGACAGGCTGCCGCACACTTGGGGCTTACACTTCCTGCGCCAAGCTTGTGACTCTACATTGAACGGTCTCTATGAAGGGCCCGCCTTGACGAACCGGCGCTTCGCATGTTTACTTTCCGGGCGGTTCACGCGTTACTGGGTGAATTACCGCGGGAGGCGAATGTGAAGCTCGCTCGGGCAGTGCTTGGACTCGCAGCAGTGGCGCCTTTTTGCATCGCTTCTCCGGCCTGGGGCTGGGGCTGCAAGGGACACCAGACGGTTGCGCTGATCGCCGAGAAGCACATGTCCCCGGGGGCGAAGGCGCTCGCCGAAGATCTGCTGCGCAACAACCCCGTGGATCCGGCATTGAGCCGCTACTGCAAGGACCTGGGCCCCGACGCGATGAGCGACGCGGCGACGTGGGCCGACGACGAGCGAAACGTCAAGGCCGAGACCACGGGCTGGCACTTTTTCGACATTCCCCGCGGGACGGACAGAAGCGTGATGAACCAGTTCTGCACGCTGCAGGATAGCTGCGTCACCGAGGCGCTGCGCGAAAAGATCAAGGCTCTCAAAGACGCGACGCGTCCGGCGGCTGAACGCGCCGACGCGCTGCGTTACATCATCCATTTTGTCGGCGACGAGCACCAGCCGCTGCACTGCACCACAAACAACGACCGCGGAGGAAACTGCGTCCCCGCGCAGTACTTTGACAATAAACCGGAAGCTTCGTCGAAAGACGCGAGCTCGTTTCGTCCCAATCTGCACGGGATCTGGGACACCAACATCGTGGAACGCGACATGGGGGCGCGCACGGTCCAGCAATTTGCCGACGACCTCGACGCCAAATTTCAGCCGCAAATCGCCGCATGGCAGCAGGCCGGTGCGGACATCGACGGCTGGGCCTGGGAAAGCCACCAAACGGCAGAGGATATCGCCTACGGGAAGCTGCCAAAGAAACTGAAGATTGAGCCGCTGGTTTTTCCTCCCATTACGAGCTGCGCGCAGGACAAGAAGGTCTCCGAGCGAATCCTCAAGAAGCACATCGCGCTGGGGCAAGCTTATCAGGACGCCGTTGCACCGGTGATGGAGCAGCGACTGGAGCTGGCAGGTGTGCGCCTGGCGATGATCCTTAACGAGCTGGCGCGGTAGCGGCGCTACGGGAGAACGGCGATGATGCGCGTGGGCGCGCCCGAGCCGCCCTTGATCTTCATCGGCAGGGCGATCAGTGTTGCGCGCGTGGTCGGGAGCTTCTCGAGATTGGCAACGTTCTCGAGACCGTAGATGTTCGCTCCGTTGATGATCTGGTGGGCGATGAAGTCCTTCGACGCGCCGTAGTCCATGCTGGCAGTGTCGATGCCCACGCCGTTGACCTGGCGTTTCACCAGGAGCTCGGCGGACTCGCGCGAAAAGCCCGGAAAATGGAGATGCGCGACATCGCCGGGCGCGTCGGTGCCGAGATAGCGCTCCTTGTCCGGCCAGAACTTTCCCCAACCGGTATGGACGAGGGCGATGGATCCCGCCGGAATAGGTCCGTGAGCCTGCTCGAAGGCGCGGATATCGTCTGCGCTGAGGCGGTAGTCGGGATCCTTCGCGCAAGCCGAGCTGATATCGATCACCACCGCGGGCGCGACCAATCGCGAGACGGGAATCTCGCCCACCGTCGCGCGGTCCTTGCCGAAATGGATGGGGCTGTCGATATGCGTGCCGCCGTGTTCGCTGGCGGCATAGCGGGCGGCGGAATACCAGTAGCCGCCGGCGGAAATTCCCCACGACTCCTTTTGCCACTCGAAGGGCTTGGCGGTGGGCCAGTAAATCGTGGTGTCGTCAAACGCGTAAGTAAGATCGACGAGCTTCGCCGGATCGATAGCGGCAGACAAGGGCGCCGCACTTGCAGGCGGCGCGGCAGCGCGTGCGTTCACCCGCGCGAACGCAAACAACCCTAAGCACGCTCCCAGTACAAGGCCGAATGTCACCAGGGCAGCATTGGTAAGGCGAGTTTGATTCATGGCGGTGCCTCGCAAATGTGGAATACCTCTCCTGCTGCGCGTCATGCTACGTCAGGGGCGAGCCGGAACGCCAGACCGCGAAGCGCGTGCGGGCCTTGGCTGGCTACAAACTCCGCGCCAAAATCCAAAGGCTGCGTTAGAATGGCGCCACATTGCCGAGGGAGGAAGCCCATGCGTGCAGACCGTGTGGAAGTCTCCTGGGACACCGCCAAGTCGAAATGGCTGATGAGGATCATCAGCGGCGAGGAAGTGATCCGGCGTCACTGCGACCTGCCGAAGAACGCGGACGAGCAGGCGCTGCGGTCGGCCGCGCAGCAAACCGTCCGCGACGAAGGTTACGAGCCGGAGGTGGCGGAGCTGAGCGTTCGGCGCTAGCCGCACTCGGCCGCCGATTCGGTCCGCGCCGCTTCAAATCTTCGGAAGCACGATGCCCTGCTGCGCCTGATACTTTCCCTTTTTGTCTTTGTACGAGACCTCGCACGCCTCGTCGGATTCGAAGAACACGACCTGCGCGAGCCCCTCGTTGGCATAGATGCGCGCGGGCAACGGCGTCGTGTTGCTGATCTCGAGAGTGACAAATCCCTCCCATTCCGGCTCGAACGGTGTGACGTTGACGATGATTCCGCAGCGCGCGTAGGTGGACTTGCCGACGCAGATGGTCAGCACGTTGCGCGGAATGCGGAAATACTCGACCGAGCGGGCCAGCGCGAAGGAATTGGGCGGCACGATGCACACGGCGCCCTTGAACTCGACGAACGACTTGGCGTCGAATTGCTTGGGATCGACAACCGAGGAGTTGACGTTGGTGAAGATGCGAAATTCGTCGGCCACGCGCATGTCGTAGCCGTAGGAGGAAACGCCGTAGCTGATCACGCCGTCGCGAACCTGGCGGTCCTCGTAAGGTTCGATCATCCTGTGCTCGAGGGCCATTCTGCGAATCCATTTGTCCGGCTTCACCGACATCGAATCCTCCCAGAATCGGTACGAGCGTGCACGAGCGGCGACGTCCGCAGCGGGTGAGCGGCGCATGTTATTACAGGGCACGGCGCTTGACAACCCGCAACCTGCTGTCTAGCATAGGCTTCCGCTGGGCGGGAGGCGCGTGTGATCAAGCTCGATATCGTCAATGCCATCCTACAAAAAACCAACATCAGCCGAACCAAGGCCGAGCAGGCGGTGGAAACGGTCTTCGAGGCTATGAAGAAAGCGTTGGGGCGCGGAGACCGCATCGAACTGCGGCGCTTTGGCGTGTTCAACGTCAAGCGACGCAAGACCGGCATCGGCCGTAACCCACGAACCGGCCAGCAAGTGAGCATTCCTCCCGGGAGGTCGGTGCGCTTCAAGCCCGGCAAGGAGCTCCAGGCGCTTCCCGCGGCGAATCCGAAGCCTTGAAGCAGCCGTAGGCGCCGCGAAACCCGGCGGCGATCGTTGTTGTGTCGTCACGCGCTGCAAGGCATCCTATCGGTATGGACGCAATGAACGGCGGCAACGGGCGCGTGCCGGTGGAAGTCCTCGACTCCGGTTTTCCGCAGCCGATCGAAGTGCCGCGTCCTCCTGCTCCGCGACGGCGTCCGCTGTGGCCGGCGCTCGGGCTGTTCGTCCTCACCGTGCTTTCGACCTTGATTGTCGGCTCGGAGTTTGCCCGCTCCTACGCGGAAAACCGGGCGCCCTTCGACGGCGACCAGGATACTTTCGGGATGGCGCTCGAGACGCTTCAAAGTCCACGCCTGCTTCTGCTCGGCATACCGTTCTCATTTACCTTGCTGGCGATCCTTGGCACACACGAACTGGGGCACTACTTTGCGTGCAGGCTCTACGGTATCGACGCGAGTCTTCCGTATTTTCTTCCTGCGCCAAATTTCTTCGGGACATTCGGCGCGTTCATTCGCATACGCTCACCGATTACGACGCGACGAGCGCTGTTTGACGTCGGACTCTCGGGTCCGGTCGTCGGTTTCTTGGTCGCCGTGCCTGCGATGGCCTATGCAATCGCCACCTCAAAGATAGTTCCGGGAGCGCAAGTCGGCGCCGACATCGTCTTCGGCAATCCGCTGCTGATGCGCGCGCTCATCGCTGTTTTTCACCCGCGGGTGGACCCGTCCTGGCTGCTGCTCCATCCTGTGGGGCGCGCCGCGTGGATGGGCCTCTTCGCGACCGGTTTGAACCTGCTTCCGGCGTGGCAACTGGACGGCGGGCACATTGTTTACAGCCTGGCGAGCAGGTACCACAGAAGAATCTCGCTGGCGCTTGCAGCCGTGCTGATCGTGCTCGGAAGATTCACGTGGGCGGGATGGTACGGCTGGGGCGGAATGCTGTTCGTGCTGTCGCTGTGGTTCCGTCATCCGCCGCTTCTGAATCGCTGGGAACCGCTGGGGCCCTCGCGACGTTTTTGGGCGATGATTGCGCTGGTCATTCTCATTTTGTGCCTGACGCCGTTTCCCGTGACGATGCCTCAACCATAAAGGCCAGAAAAGGCCTCAGGTCCAAGAATCTGAGCAACATTCCGGCCTGAGCTACATGAGGCTCGCGGGATCCACGTCCACGATAACGGCGGTTTCCGGGATTTTCTTTGCGGCGGCGAAATCGAGCGAGCCGCGCAAAACCGATCCCAGAGCCGAGCGCCTCGGCGACTTCAAGACAAACTGGAAGCGGTGGTCGCGGCGGAGTCGCGCCAAGGGCGCAGGGGCGGGGCCAAGGACTTTCACGCCGAGCTCTTCGAATGGCGCGAAATACCCGGCGAGTGAGCGCGACCAGCGAATGGCGTTCTCGATTTTGCGGTCGCGGACGAGCACGGTGGCGAGCGCAGTAAACGGCGGGTAGTGCAACACGCGCCGGAAGTGGGCTTCCTTTTCGTAGAACGCGGAATAATCCTGCCGCGCGGCGCATTGAATCGCATAGTGCTCGGGATAGTAAGTCTCGACCAGAACCTCGCCGGATAGTTGGCCGCGGCCAGCGCGTCCCGCCACTTGCGTCAGCAATTGGAAAGTGCGCTCGGCGGCGCGGAAATCGGGGCGAGACAGCGCGAGGTCGGCTGCGACAACTCCGACGAGCGTGACGCGCTGGAAATCGTGGCCCTTGGCGACCATCTGGGTGCCCACGAGCACGTCAATTTCGCCTTTCGCAAAGGCTCCGAGCACCTGCTGATATTCTCGTTTGGTGCGGACGGTGTCGCGATCAAGACGCGCGATGCGCGCTTTTGGGAACTGCTCACGCAGATACTCCTCCACGCGTTCGGCGCCGTCGCCGACGAAATACATATACGGGGACAGGCATTTCGGGCACTGCTTGGGCGGGCGAGTCGAATAGCCACAATAATGGCATTCCAGGCGCTGGCGGCTCTTGTGATAGGTAAGCGCGATGCTGCAGTTTTGGCACTGCACGAATGCGCCGCAACTGCGGCACAGCATGGACCAGGAGTAGCCGCGGCGGTTGATGAGAATCATCGCCTGCGTTTTCTCTTCGAGGCGCAAGGCGATGGCTGCGCGCAAAGTCTCCGAAACGGGTGTGACGCGACGCTGGCGGCGAAACTCCTCGCGCAGGTCAACGATGCGGACTTCGGCGAGCGGTCGGTTTTCGACGCGCGAGGTTAGCTCAAGCAGCTGGTATTTCCCCGCGCGGGCATTGTGGCAGGTCTCGAGCGAAGGCGTGGCGGAGCCGAGAAGGACGACGGCATTTTCAATGCTCGCGCGATAGACCGCGGTGTCGCGGCCGTTGTAGCGCGGAGTTTCCTCTTGCTTGTAACTCGACTCCTGCTCTTCATCCACGATGATCAGGCCGAGATTCTCGAGGGGAGCGAAAACGGCAGAGCGCGTCCCGACCACGATTCTTGCGTCACCGCGGCGCACGCGCCACCATTCGCGCGCGCGTTCGACATCGGGCAAAGCGCTGTGGAGCACGGCTACGCCGGCGCCAAACCGCGCGCGCACCAGGCGCCCCACCCACAGGGTCAGCGCAATCTCCGGCACGAGCACCAGCGCAGTGCGGCCACGCGAAAGCGCGGCATCGATGGCGCGGAGATACACTTCGGTCTTACCGCTTCCTGTAACTCCATGCAGCAGGCCCGCCACGAATCTTCCGGCAACAACCCAGCACCCGACCTGACCCAGCGCCTCCTTCTGTGCGGCGTTCAGGACGTTCGCGGGCGGCGTGAAGCCAGTTTCCCAGGGATCTTCACCCGCGGTGAGGGGCTCGTCCCACGCGAGAAGGCGGCCTTGCTTCTCGAGGCGGTTGATGACAGCGCGCGAAACCGAGGCCTGCTTCATGAGAAGGCCGATGGGCAGCGGGCCGCGCGTCGCAGTGAGGACTTCGCGGATGCGTACCTCAGCAGCTAAAGCCGCGCGTTGGGAACGACTGTCCGGCACGACTGCCCTTTCTGCGTCAGGGTAAAAAGTCGTGCCCGGACGTAGAGCTGTTTCCGATGAAGCAGCGGCGTTCCAAGCCACGATGCGCTGGGTGTGCGCGCGCTTGTGGCCTACGACTTCGCGCGCGCTGAGCCAACCGCGGCGGACAAGCCGTTGGGCAAGCGAAATTTCGGACGATGGAAGGCGCCCGCCTTCCGAGGTGACGCGCCGAAGAAGCTCCAATTCGTCGGCCGCCGGCCCGACTTGGTTCTCGCCAGCCGTCTCTTGAAGGCATGTAAATCCAGCGTCGGTGAGCGCGTACTCGCGGTCGTGGCGCAGCTCAGCCTCGGGAGGAAGCATGGCGCAGAGCGCCTCGCCGATAGGCGCGACATAGTAGCGGCTCAGCCAGTGGCCAAGTTCGACGAGTTTCGGCGGGAGAGCCGGAAGAGGGTCGAGCAGGTCGGCAAGCTCCCGGACGCGCGGCCCAACCTGCGGGGCGCGGTCCGACAGAGCGACTCCCACTCCTACCATGGCCCGATTGCGGAACGGCACGATTATGCGGCGGCCGACGAATTCTTCACCGTTGACATCAGCCGGAACGGCGTAGGTGAACGTCGAACGCAGCGGCACCGGAAGTGCGACTTCGCAGTAGCGGGCGCTCATGACGGAAGTAGTGTAGCAGCACCCGACAGAGGCGTTCGCTGCCCCTAGGGTCGAGGCATTCTGAGATTCGGAGGTCGCTACGAGACCAGTCCGCAGTTTGCCGCCAGCTACTACGCTGTGGCCGCTGCTGCCTTTGCGGCGGTCTCTACGGTGTAAACGACCACGGCTTTCTTGCCGCCCTTCGCGGCCGTAGCGTGGATGGACGACAGGTTCACGCCCTTGGCAGCGAGCTTGTCCAGACACAGCGCGAGCGAGCCGGGCTTGTTCGCCAGCTTGTATTCCTCTGCCACAGTTTCGCGATAGGTGAGCTTCGCCTGGTCGAGAGCCTTCTTGGCGCGCGCGGCGTTCTCGGCGACAAGCTGCACTGAACCCGTAGTCCCCTGGGCAGTCGCCAGGAGAGCGAGAATGTTCACCTTGGCATTTCCGAGAGTTCTGGCGATGTCGGCAACCGCTCCGGGCTGGTTCTGAACCGCTATTGTGAATTGCTTGGTCTTGGCCATGGAGGCCACCTCCTGACGAAAGTTCCACCGATTATACGCCTCAATCGCTCGGATGGGGCAACCGGAGGAGGCAAGGTCACCGCGGAGGCGCAGAGTGCGCCGAGAGCGCAATGTTACGAATTGACGCCGAGATCCTTCCGGCGCCAATCGCGCCCTCAGGACGACGACCGGAACTGAACCCGAGCCGGGGCAGCCGATTGGATTGCGGACGTCCAGGAGGCATAAGGATGACAGGCGCAGGGTTAGAGGCTAACCATCACGATACCCGCGAAGATCAGGAGGACACCGAGCCATTGCGAGCGCTCCAGCTTCTCGCGCAGGAAAATCCACGAAAGCAAGACGGTGACAGCACCATAGAGCGACGCGAGTACGCTGACGACGGAGACTTGACCGGTCGTAAGGCCGGCGTTATTGGCGATGAAGGCGGCGGTGTCCAGGATTGCCACCGCCAGAAGCAACCACCACACGGCGCCGCGCGGCAAGCGAATGCTCTGCCGCGCCGGAGCAGCGCACAGGAGAAGCGTTGAGAAGGCCGTGAGGCGAATCACCCACACGGATACTGCGCTGCCGACGAGCGGCACGACATGATAGCCGAGGAACCAGAAGAGCACCCCGAAAGTGATTCCCGCAAAGATGGCCCAGCCGACTCCTTTTGACGAGACGTGCACCAGCGAAGAAACATGGGCTTCCAATGAGCCGCCGGTTCCCGATGACACAGGATCGACCGGCGCGAAAGACGTGGCTGCAAGAACTACACCCAGGAGGGTGAGCGCCAGTCCCGCGGCGCGCAGGGGTTCGAGACGCTCGCCGCTGAGTAGCGAGAGCGCGACGGTGAGCGCAGGGTACGCGGAGGAAACGGGCGCGACGATGGTCATCACGCCGACTTGAAATGAATAATAGAGCGCGAGCGAAGCAGCCACGTTGAGCAGGCCTGCAACGACGGCAAGAATCCAGGGCTTCCATCCGAACGCGGCGACAGACGCGAAGCCGTACGTCAGTTTTAAGTGGATGCTCAACGCCAGAAAGCCGAAAAGCTGCATGAAGAAAAGGGTGCGGTAGGCGCCCACGCGGCGGGAAGCAAAACGCGCGGCAAAGTCCGCCGACCCCCAGAAGATCGCGCCGGTCAATCCAAGGACGATGGCGGTCATGCGGCCTGAGGCCTCAGCGCTTCTTCGGCGGCTGCAGGCCGAGGACGGACATCACTTTTTGCAGGTCTTTCCAAACGTCGGACTTCGCGTTGGGATTGCGCAACAGGTAGGCGGGGTGATAAGTGGCGATGAGTTTCGCGCCGCGATAATCGAACCACTCGCCGCGATAGCGCGAGATTCCCTGATTGGTTTCGAGCAACGTCTGAGCGGCGCAAGCGCCGAGGCAACAAATGACTTTGGGGCGAATCACGTCCAGCTGGCGGAAGAGAAACGGCGAGCAAGTGGCGATCTCGTCTCTTTCCGGCAGGCGATTCTCGGGCGGGCGGCACTTCACAACATTGCAGATGTAAACGTCCTCGCGGTGCAGGCCCATCGCTTCGATCATTTGCGTCAGGAGCTTGCCCGCGCGGCCGACGAAGGGCTCGCCTTGAACGTCTTCATCGTGGCCGGGACCTTCACCTACGAAGACCAGTTGAGCCTTGACGCTGCCCACGCCAAAGACGATGTTCGTGCGCGCTTTGTGCAGGCGGCAGCGCGTGCAATCGCCGATGTCGTCGCGAATGCGCGGGAGGGTATCGCCTTCGACGCGATTGGCCATTTCGAAAAGCGACGGGCCCGGGGCGGCGGGCATTGGCGGCGCGGACTTCAAAGCCGGCACCGAGGCCAAGGCTGCGCGGGCGATCGGGGAAGCCGGCTTGGCGGGAGTCGCCTCGAGATCGGCCGGCGCCGGTGATTCCGCCGCGACGAAAGCGAGAGAGCGGTCTCGAAAATAGGGACCAAGGCCGAGGTCTTCGGCGAAGCGCAGCCACCCTTCCAGATGCGCGCGATTAGTGGAGTCCAATTTGCTCCCTTGCTTGGACGAGCCGCCATGGACAATTTAGCACAAGGCCTTGTGGAATGGCCTCGATCAAGTGTGCAAAACGCAGCCATGAGCAGATCCCTCTCACATGTCTGCGAAGAGGCAGACATGCTCGCTTCGCCTGCGCTCAGGGCAAGCGGGATGACACGCCGTTTCCGGTGATTGGCTCAGTGCGGCCGTTGAAGGCCGAGGATGTGGTCGAGGATGCGATTGGCGACGTCGAACTTGGACATTTGGGGCAGCGGGATTTCGCGACCGTCGCGAAGAAAGAGTGTGACGATGTTGGTGTCCACATCGAAGCCAGCGCCTTCCTGTGTGACGTCGTTGGCGACGATCATGTCGGCGCCCTTGCTTGCAAGCTTGCTCTTTGCGTTCTCGGCGACACGATCTGTTTCCGCCACAAAACCAACGAGGACGGGCGGGGTCGCTCGATGGCCCTCCGGGGCTGAAGCCCCTTCTATCTTTGCGCCGTCATGCCGGAGCTGAAGCTCCGGCCCCCTAATCTTGCGGGCGAGGCCGGCGAGGATGTCGGGTGTCGGCTCAAGCTCGAGTGTGAGGTTCGCCTCACTGCGCTTGAGCTTCTGCGCGTGCAGGGCACTGGGGCGATAGTCGGCGACGGCCGCGGCCATGATAACGATGTTCACGCCGGCTGCGCGTTCGAGCACCGCGTTGCGCATTTCTTCGGTGGAGCGAACCGGCACCCAATCGGCGCCGTCGGGAGCCTTGAGGTCCGTGGGTCCGCTGACGAGAATGACATGAGCGCCGCGGCGGCTGGCAGCTTCGGCAAGGGCGTAGCCCATCCTGCCGGAGGACCGATTCGTCAGGAAGCGCACGGGATCGATGTCTTCGCAGGTTGGACCCGCGGTGATGAGCACGGTCTGGCCGGCGAAGTCACGGCGCAGGCCGAGGACTTCGCACACTTTTCTGGCGATGGTTTCCGTGGCGGCGAGGCGGCCAGCGCCGGTCATTCCGCAGGCGAGGTAGCCTTCGTCAGGCTCGACGACATGGACACCGCGGCCGCGCAAAGCCGCGATGTTTTCCTGCGTTGCAGGGTGTTCCCACATATTGACGTTCATCGCCGGCGCGACGATCACCGGCGCTTTGGTGGCGAGGTGCAGCGTGGTGAGGAAATCGTCGGCGATGCCGTGCGCGAACTTGCCGAGGATGTCGGCGGTAGCAGGAGCGACGAGCAGCAGATCGATGCGCTGTGCCACGGCGATGTGCTCGATGGCGCTTTCGACATTGGCCGGCGCGGCGCCTGCGGCGCTGAACATGTCGGTGATGACCTTTTGTCCCGTGAGAGCGGCGAACGTAAGCGGGGCTACGAATTGCTGCGCCGAGCGGGTCATCACCACTTGAACGTCTAGCTTTTCCTGCTGCAGGCGGCGGACAAGCTCCGCCGCCTTATAGGCCGCAACACCTCCGGTAACGCCCAGAGCGATCTTCATAGGCAGAAAAATAGCCGCACGGTACCTCTTCGCGCCAAAGCAACCCAGCAACAGATCCCTCGGCCACGACAGCCAAAACGGCGTCCTCGGGATGACCCGCCTACTGGTTTGTCACTTTCGGCGCTTCCCATCCTGGCCCACATCCCCTTCGGATTCGCCGAACCCCTCGCCGGTTTCATACTCGAGGAGCCCTTTCTGGAGCTCCTCTTCGGCGATGCGGGTATTCTTGCGCGAACGCGGATTGTCAACCAAGGGCCGGCCGCCGATCATCAACTGGCGGGCGCGGCGCGCCACAACAACAACGTAGGCAAACTGGCTTTCGGGCGCCTCTCTGAAAACGGGCATGAGAAGATCAGCCTCCAAAGGACTTCAGAATCTCACGAATGCGTTCTTCATTCCGCGGCACGCGGCAGCGCGCACCGAGCGCGATGGCTTGCGCCTCGCCGGCCGCGCGCCCAAGATCGTCATTGACCACGGCAAAATCGTAGCTGCTGTAGCTCAGCATTTCCTGGCGCGCGCGCTCCAGGCGCCGGTGAATTTCATCCTCCGAATCCTGCCCGCGCGCCCGGATGCGCTTCTCAAGGTCCGCCCGCGAAGGCGGAAGGACGAAGAGAGCGACGGCGCCCGGGAGCTTCTGCTTGACCTGCAGCGCGCCCTGCACGTCGATTTCAAGAACCAGATCTTTTCCCTGGGCCCGCGCTTCGTCGATGCAGCGCCGCGGGGTCCCGTACCAGTTCTTCCCAAACACCTGGGCGTATTCCAGGAACTCGCCGCGCGCCACCATGTGCTGGAATTCGTCCTCGGTCACAAAATTGTACCATTCGCCGTCGGTCTCCGTCTTGCGCGGGCGGCGGGTGGTGCACGAAATCGACAGCATGGTTCCGGGCACCTCCAGAATCTTCTGAACGAGCGTGGACTTGCCCGATCCGGAAGGACCGGAAACGATCAGGACCAGCGGCTCCGACGCGCTCATTCGATGTTCTGCACCTGTTCGCGGAGTTTCTCGATTTCGGACTTGATTTCGAGGCCGAGCCGCGTGATTTCGAGACCTTCCTCTTCGACGCCCGGAGTCTTCGAAAGCAGCGTGTTCGTTTCGCGCTGCATTTCCTGCAGCAAGAAATCGAGCTTCTTGCCGACGTCGGAGGCGCCGGAGAGCAGCGACCCATACTGGTGCACGTGGCTGCGCAGTCGCGCCAATTCCTCGGAGATATCGCTGCGTTCGGCGGCAACCGCGGCTTCCTGCGCCAGGCGCGCCGGCTCGAGCGCCTGAGCCAGCAACTCTTTCAACCGCTCCTGCAGGCGCCGCGCAAAAGCCGGGACGGCGCGCTTCATCAGCACCTCCACTCTGTCGGTAAGAGACGCAATGCGCAGGAGGCGCGCGGACATCTCCTCGCGCAGATGGCTTGCTTCCTCCGCGCGCATGCGGTCGAGCCGGTCGAGCGATTCAATGAGGCACCGCGCCACCAAAACATCCAGCCGCTCGATCTCCTCTTCTAGCGAAGCAGCGGCAGGGCCGATGACACCAGGCAGTCTCAAAATGGAGGCAAGGTCAGGTTCCGTCTGAATGCCGAACTGCGAACTGAGCGACTTTGCGGTTTCCAGATACGCGGCCGCCACCTCACGGTTCACGCTTACGGCTGCGGACTGCGCGGGGTCGCAATGAACCGTGATGTCCAGATGCCCGCGCCGGATCCGCTCGCGGACGATGCGGCGGATACTGGCCTCCACCGGTTCAAAGCCGTCCGGCAGGCGCAGGTGCAGGTCGAGAAAGCGATGATTGACGCTGCGAACCGCGACGCGGATGCTCCAGCCGCTGTCCACCGCGTGGGCTTGAGCATAGCCGGTCATGGATTTCAGGCCGGAGGGTTTGACGCTAGCCGACTGCGGGCTTGGCATCGTTGGGCCCGCTCCGCGAGTCTTTGCCGCGGCAACCGAAGCCCGCCGAGGGCGCGCGCTCGACATTCTCACACCGGCCCTGCGGCGCGCGAGGCTGCCGGTTCGACATCGTGGAATTGCATATCGTAAAGACGCGCGTATGCGCCGCAGCGCGCCAAGAGATCCTCATGGGTGCCGCGCTCAACGATGCCGCCGTTGTCCAGCACGGCAATCATATCCGCCCGGCGGATGGTCGAAAGGCGGTGAGCGATGACAAACACCGTGCGTCCCGACATCAGGTTGTTCAAGGCGCGCTGCACGAGCATCTCGGACTCGGAATCGAGCTCCGATGTGGCTTCGTCGAGAATCAAAATGGGAGCGTCTTTCAGCAAAGCCCGCGCAATGGCCAGGCGCTGGCGCTGCCCGCCGGAAAGACGCTGCCCGCGGTCCCCGATCAGCGTATTGTAATCGTGCGGAAGCTTGGTGATGAAGTCGTGAGCGAGAGCCGCCTCGGCAGCAGCGATCACCCGGGCCTCGGGCATGTTCGGGCGGCCGTAGCAGAGATTGTTCCAGATGGTGTCGTTGAAGAGGATGGTCTCCTGGGTGACAATGGCCATCTGCTCGCGCAGCGAACGCAGCGTCAACTCGCGGACGTCGTGGCTATCGATGCGGACCGAGCCCGAGGTCGCCGCGTAGAATCGAGGTAGCAAGTTCACCAGCGTGGTCTTGCCCGCACCGCTGGATCCCACAATGGCGACAACCGCACCCGCCGGGACCGTCAGATTGATGTCCTGCAGGATCAACGGGCCGCCATCGTAGGCGAAGCTCGCGTGGCGGAACTCGATTGATTCGGCGAATCGCGGCAGGCTCCGGGCGCCGGGATCTTCCATCACTTCTTCCGGAAGGTCCAGGAAGCGGAAGACCTGCGACGATATCCCGAGCGCTTGCTGGAACAACTGGTAGATCGACCCCAGTCGCTTGACGGGCTCGTAAGCCTTGAAGAGCGCGAAGACGAAAGCGAAGAAGATGCCGGTAGTCATCCGCCCGGCGCGGATCTCGTCGCGGGCGTACAACAGAATCATGCAGATCACGCCGGCACCGAGCAAATCCATCAGCGGCGACGTGCCGGCAAGAGCTCGAGTCCAGCGCATATTCTCGCGCAACATCTTGCGCGCCGCTTCGCGGAACCTGCCAATCTCGAAGCGCTCCATGCCGAAGGCCTTCACGACGCGGTTGCCGCTGATGGTTTCCTGCAGAATCTGACTGAGGTCGGCGAGCCGAGAGCGGCTTTTCTCGGTCCAATGGCGTATCCGGCGCGCGAGTTTTCCGACGGGCCAAACAACCAAAGGAACCAAAACCGCCGAGCCCAGAGCCATCTTCCAATCGATCACCAACAGGACGAGTACGAAGGCCACGAGGCTGAAAATTTGCCGGAAGAAGTCGGCCAAGTAGTCCGAAAACGCGCTGCGCATCTGCTCCAGATCGCTGATCACGGCGGACATCACCCGTCCCACAGGATTGTGGTGAAAGAAACCGACGGGCTGTTGAATCACACGCTGGTAAGCCTTGTTGCGAAGATCGGTGACCCCAGCCAAGCCGACGTATTGCACCAGCGTGCTGCCAAAAAACTCCGCTAAGCCCTTGACCAGGAAAAGCAGAAGCAGAGCCACGGCAAAAACGGACCACACATAACGAATGCGGGAGGGAACAAAGGAGTTCAAGTAGATCGTGCGGCCACCCCGGGGGATGGAGAAAAGGGCGAGATGCTGATCCGACGACCCCGGAGTCAAAACGATGTCAACGGCAGGGCGAATCGAAAGCACCGCAAGGCCATCGACCGCGGCCATAACCGCCAGCAGCAGAATGCCTAAGGCGAGCAGACCGGAATACGGAGCGACATAGTGAAGCAGCCGCTGGAATTCGCTCCTTTGAATTGAGTGCGGACTCTCAGTCATGCTCAGCTTTCCTACCAGCCTACCAGCAAACGAAGAACCTAGGTTTCCAGCCTGCAAAAGTCAAGACGCCGACCTGTCCAAATCGCGATGCACGGCCTTCGCCGAGTATCCTTTGCGCTCCAGCGCCCGGCGAATCACCTCCGCAAGGGCCACCGAGCGGTGCCGGCCTCCGGTGCAGCCCAGCGCGACCGTCAAGTAGCTCTTGCCCTCGCGTATATAGTGCGGGATCAAGTAGAAGAGCAGACCCTCGATGCGCCGCAGGAACTCACCGGTCTGCGGAAACGACCGTATATAGCCGGCGACGCGTGGGTTCTTTCCACTAAGCGGGCGAAGGCGCGGAACAAAATAGGGATTCGGGAGAAAACGCACATCGAAAACGAGATCCGCCTCGGCAGGAATGCCGTAGCGAAATCCGAAACTCACGACAGAGACCAGCAGCGGGCGTCTCCCCGCCTTCTGGAAGCGATCGAGGATGAACTGGCGCAACTCGTGGATGTTGAACTTCGTCGTGTCGATGGTTACATCGGCCAGGCGGCGAATCGGCGCCATGCGGCGGCGCTCCTCGCGAATCCCCTCGGCAATCGAATAGTCCTGGCCCAAGGGATGCGGCCGGCGCGTCTCGCTGAAGCGGCGCAGCAAGGCGTCGTCGCTCGCTTCGATAAAGACCAAGGTGGCGGGACGCTCGCTCCGCAACTTGCGGTAGATCCCGGGGAGCTCGGCGATCTGCTGGCCCTCGCGAGCGTCCACCAGCAGCGCGGCCCGCTCGACCTCGCCGACTCCCTCGACATACAGTTCGCTGAAGGCGGGAATCAAAGCAACGGGAAGATTGTCCACGCAGTAGAAGCCAAGGTCTTCGAACGTCTTGAGAATGGAGCCTTTGCCGGATCCTGAAAGGCCGGTCAGGATCACAAGCTGACGCGCGTTGCGGTTCCGGGCGAGGCGCTTCACGGGGAGGCGCTCAGGCCTTCACCCTGCGGCGATGAGTGCTAGGGATGCGCAGGTCCTCTCGGTACTTCGCCACGGTGCGGCGAGTAACCTGGATGCCTTCATCGCTCAGCTTCTTGGTGATTTGCTCGTCGGTCAAGGGATGTGCGGTGTCTTCCGCCTCGATCATCTGCTTCACGCGGCGCTTGAGGGAAAGCAGCGACATTTCGCCGCCCTGCGGCCCGTTGACGGATTCCGAGAAAAAGCTGCGTAATTCGAGCACCCCGGAGGGGGTATGGACATACTTGTTGGCCACCGCGCGGCTCACGGTGGAAGGATGAACGCCCACTTCTTCGGCCACTTCCTTGATCATCATGGGCCTCAGCTGATCCGGGCCGTAGTCGAGGTATTCGTGCTGGCGGCGGAGGATCGACTGGCAAACCCTGAGGATCGTGTGCTTGCGCTGCTCGATGTTCTTCATCAGCTGGATCGCCGCGGTGAACCGTTCCTTCACGTAGTTGCGGACGTCGCGGTCGGCCGCGTCGCGCGCCAGTAGGCGGCGGTAGGTGGGATTGAGGCGAAGCTGCGGCAGGTCGTCGTCATTCATGAAGACCTGCCATTCGCCGTCCACTTTTCGGAACTGGACGTCCGGCTCGACCAGGCGGGGTTCGGTCTTGTTGTAGCGCAGGCCGGGCTTGGGATCGAGGCGCTTGATCACATCCACGGCGCGCTTCACGAGTTCGACCGGACGATTGAGGGCGCGGGCGACTTCTTTGAGCTGATTATTCTGCAGCAACTTCAGATGCTCGGCGATAATCTGTTGCGCCAGAGTATTCTGCGGGTCGAGCAGCTTGAGCTGCAGCAGGAGGCACTCCGGCAAGTCTCTGGCGGCCACACCCGGCGGATCGAGTTCCTGCACCATCGCCAGAGCTTCCTCGACGTCCTCCATCGCATAGTTGCCGGACTGCGCGATCTCTTCGAGCGTCGCGGTGAGGTAGCCGTTTTCGTCGAGGTTGCCGACAATCGCTTCGGCGATCCCGCGGACGGTCTCCGTGCAGATGCTCACGCTGAGTTGCCAGCCCAGGTGGTCGGCGAGGCTCTGCGGGGACGAGAGGAACTTTTCAAAGGAAGGCTTCTCGCTTTCTTCGCGCTCGCCGGCAGCGACGCGCTCGGCTCCGGTGTCGAGATACTGCGTGAAAAAAGAGCCGAAATCGAACTCGTCGAAGGGATTGGCGGCCTCAGTTTCGGGAACCTTCTCCGTCTCGTTCTTCAGAAAGGTTTCTTCCGTGTAGTTCTCGCCGGTTTGCGCGACGCTGTCTTCGCCAAGCTCTTCAAGAACGGGATTCTCCATGATTTCGTGATTGATCATCTCGCGCAGCTCGAGGCGGTTGAGCGCGAGCACGCTGACCATTTGCACCAGGCCGGGCGTAAGAATCTGCTTTTGGGCGACGCGCAGGTTCAGCTTGGGCTGGAGCCAATTCATAGGGTCAGTTCAGCCGGAATCCTTCTCCCAGGTAAACGCGCCTCACTTCGGCGTGCGCGGCCAGGTCCGAGGGAGTTCCGGCATAAAGAATCTTGCCATCGTTGATGATGTAGGCGCGGTGTGTCACCGCCAGCGTTTCGCGGACGTTGTGGTCGGTCACGAGCACGCCGATCCCGGCGGCGCTGAGGTCCGCGATGATTTTCTGGATGTCCACCACAGTGAGCGGGTCGATTCCTGAGAAGGGTTCATCCAGCAGCACGAAGGAAGGCGAGAGGACGAGCGAACGGGCGATCTCCAGCCGACGGCGCTCGCCGCCGGAGAGCACATACGCCTGACTGTACCGCACGCCTTCGAGTCCCATCTGCGCCAAAAGCTCCTCCACGCGGTCCCGCCGCTGTTCTGGCGTGAGCTCAAGAGTCTCCAGAACCGCCATCAGGTTCTCCTCGACCGTCAGCTTGCGAAAAACCGAAGGTTCCTGGGGGAGGTAGCTGATGCCGCTGCGGGCCCGCAGATACATCGGGAGATCGGTGATGTCCTCGCCGTCCAACAGAACGCGCCCGTAATCCGGGCGCGTCAGGCCGACCAGGATATAGAAAGTCGTGGTCTTCCCTGCGCCGTTCGGCCCGAGCAACCCAACCACTTCGCCCTGTCGAATCTCCAAGCTGATGTTATTGACTACTTTGCGGCCCCTATAAGACTTGCTGAGGTCATCGGCTTGGAGTTTCAACATTCAGAATCATTTCTCAACCCGGTGCTTGGTCAGCGTGCGCGAACCTTCTTGCGAATCAACGAGAATCGTATCACTGGCGACAAAGAAGGTCAACGAACGGCCCGTAGTTGTGTCGCTAGAAGTATCGGTCAGGGTAGGATTTCCGCCCGAAAGCACGAACTTACCGTCTGCAGCGGTGTATTCAGCCTGCTCGGCCTTGCCCAGGCGGTCCGCCTGGCGGACGATAACTCCTCCCAACGCCAAGGCGCGTTGAAGCCGAGCTGCGCCTTGCGCTCTGTTGGGCGCCGACGGAAGGGTGTCGGCACCCAGAAACACGTCCAGGGTCGGCGCTGCGAGTGAACCCAGGTCCGACTGCGCCGTTACGCCTCCCTCCATGTGCGCCTTTCCTTGGTCGTTCCAGTAGGTGAGCATCGCGGCGCGGATCTTCCAAAGCGTGGGGCTGGATGAGCGGCTCACCGGCGTCACGCCGGGCTGGGCGGGCAGCCCGGACACCTGAGGAAAAACGGCGACCACGTGCCCTACGGCCTGCATCTTTTTTTCGCCGCGCCAAATCTCAATGCGATCGGAATCGAGGACGGACTCCCCTTGCCAGAGCCGAGCGTGGCCCGTGTAGGTCACGTGTCCGGAAGTTGTTGAACCAGAGAGGGAATCCGCCGAAATGTGCGCCGGCCCCGAGCCGAGATTCACTTCGCCACCTTGCGCAGGCGAAAGGTAGGTGGACGCCACCCGACCGCGCGCCTCGATGGCGCCTGATTTCTGGTTGATGGTAACGCTGCCGGCGGTCGTGCGGCTCTGCGCATCCGATAGGACAGGCGAGCCCTCCAGAGTAATCGTATCTGTAGAACGCAGGATTCGCGCCCTCGCCGCGAGCGCCTGGCGGTCGGCCTGCTGAAAGTGGAAATTACCGCTTTCATCGAGTGTGTCCCAATCGCCATTCTTTGCAAACGTTGCCGCAAGTTCGTTCGCAGAACTCACTTGCGGAGCAGCTGCGCCTAGCTGGTGCCGCACCTCCGCGCCGGAATGCCCGAGCAGCTTCTGCAGCCGGCCATCGGAATCGAATTGACCGACAAGCTGTTTCGCGTGAAGGTCGGTCGTCTCCGCGCCAGAGCGCGTTTCGATGGTTCCGGGACCCGAGGTTTCGAAGCCATTGACGCGCTGTTGCTCGGCCTTGCGTTTGCCCGCGTCCTGCGCGGCGGATTGTGCGCCCCCGCTGAATGTCACCCGCAGTGCGTCGGTTTTCAGCGATCGCGAGTCACTTCCCTGGCGCGAATCGAGGGCGGCGCCTCCATTCGCCGTCAACTCGCGGATCAGATTCTTCTCGGGCAGCATGGCGATCTCCACGTGCGAAGCGGAAAAATGATCCGTCCCTACCGTGGTTTGGCGGGCTCCGGTGACGCTTCCTCGGGCTATCAGGCGCTCGACCCATCCCGACGGTGTGAGTGTGGCCTCGAACTGCCCGGCGGAAATGGCGGTCTGCGCGCCGCGCTCTGAGGAACGGATCGCCGGATGCCCTTCCGCCACGGCGCGCCGCGCGCGGAGGTCCGTGTCCAGTTCGATCGAAATCTTGTCGGCAGTCAGTTCGCGGTCTCCTTGCTGCACGACCGCGGGCCCTCGAAGCACTGCGATGTGACTATTGCGGCTGATCTCGAGGCTGCGTCCCGTGGCCTTCACGGGCAAGCCGCCGGTGCGGTCGGATGGCGCGACGGCAATTGCAACGTTGCGCCCGAGCCTCACGACCGATTCACGCGAGCTGTAGGTCAGGCCGATGGCGCTTCCCTGCCCCTGGGCGAAGCGGAATTCCACCGGCTCACTGGTAGCGGCCTCGCCCGTGTCGCGGTTGAACGACAAATTGCGAGTTTTCACCTCCAGCTGCGGGCCGGCAGCTTTGGCCGAATCGGGAGTCGCGCCTTCGATGTCGATTTGGACGTCGCCTTCGCACTGCACTGCGCCGGTCTTGGGCTCGTAACTGCACTCGCGGGTGTGGATGTTGTCGTTGCGGGATCCATCGCGGCCGTAGATGGTGATCCACACGTCTTTTAGGACGCTGCGGTTCTCGTCGCGGAATTGTGTGGCCTGCGAAGCGCGTACCTTGAATATCGTGTGGTCCTGCTCTACCTTGGAAAACGAAAACTCTCCAGTTTGCTGCTGCACGGTGGCGGGAACGATGGCAGGAGCTGCGCGCCGGGCGTGAGATTTGCGGATGGCCCGCTCCGCGTAAACGGCCGCAACAATTAAGGCGATCACGCCGGCCGTGGCAGCCGCCCACCGTGCGTATCGCGCCGCTTCCTGGTTTCTCACGGCTGAATCCCTCTCGTCCTGTTAGAGGCGAGTATAGGGGAATGGGTTTGCGCGGAACAACCGTTTAAGAGCGGGTTTGAGGCTCCAGCGCGGTTAGAACGAAGATGTCGTGGGCGTCGCCCAGGTCGCGCGCGGAGGGGGTGACGATGCTCTTCGGCGCGAGATAGATCTTCTCCCGGCGCAGCACCGCACTGCGGACGTCGGCTTCGCTCACAAAGTCCACCGTCTGAATCGGAGGCGGCGGGGGATTCGCTACAGCGACGCGGATAGCCAAGGGTGACGCGTCAGTTTCGGGCTCGGGCGTTGCGGCGGTGATCAAGCTGGTTCCTGACGTGCTTCCCAAAGCGGGTGACGCAGGAGTTTCGCCATTGCTCACCCGCGCCGAAGATGTTGCCGGAGAATTCTCGCGCCGCGAGCCGCTGCGCGGAATCCCACGCGCCGCGAAAACTTGCTCCACAATGTGCGCGATCGTCTGGCGGTCCGGCACGGATGGATTCGTATCGGCGGCCTTCGGCGTCGCCGCAGCGTTTCCGGAGCCTGCGCCCGCAGCCGCAACTGCCGCTCTTGGCGCCTCTGCTGCGGGAGTGGAAGGTGCACCTGCCATACGCTGGTCGGCGGGAATCGTGCGGTGCTCCACGGGCCGGGATTCCCACGCCACGCGCTTCACGTTCATCAAATGCAGCGGGCTGATGTTGTCGGAAGTGATGTTGCCCCCGGGCGACCCACACCCGAGGGTCATCGCGGGGAAAAGATTCGTCGAATAGCCGATGGAGCCGTGCACCGAGGAGGTGTTCACGGCGATACGAAATGCGGGAACGGCCAAGCCAAACTGCTTCACGGCCGCCGGATTCTGCGAATGTATCGAGGCCGTGTGGCCCATTCCGCCGTGTTGCAAGAGTCGGATGCACATCTCGATGCCCGAGGCAAGGCTGGCCACGGAGTAGAACGCCAGGATGGGTGACAGTTTTTCGCCGGAAAGTGGAACCTCGCGCCCCACGCCTTCGAGCTTGGCTATCAGCACGCGCGTCGGCGCGGGCACCCTTATGCCCGCCAGCTCCGCGATCATCGTCGCAGGGCGTCCGACGATTTGCGGATTCGGCGTCCCCGTGCCGCCGCGAAAGACGACCTCTCCCAGCCGGCGGATTTCCTCCGCGGAAAGAAAGTACGCACCCTGCTGACTGCATTCCGCGAGAGCCTGCTCGAGCACGGCTTCTTCGGCAACGATGGCTTGTTCGGAAGAGCAGATGGTTCCGTAATCGAAGGTTTTTCCCGCGAATATATCGGCAATCGCCTTGCGCACGTCGGCCGTTCGCTCGATAAATGCCGGAACATTTCCCGGCCCCACGCCATACGATGGCCGTCCCGAGCTGTACGCCGCGCGCACCAACCCTGTTCCGCCGGTCGCGAGAATTACGCCGGTGAGGTGGTGTTTCATCAGCTCCTGCGTGCCCTGCATCGTGGGATGATAGAGGCACTCGATGAGCCCTTCGGGCGCGCCCATCTTCAACGCTGCTCGCTGCAGCACCGCGACGCTTTCGCAGATGCAGCGCATGGCCGTCGGGTGCGGACTCAAGACGACGGCGTTGCGCGCCTTCAGCGAAATCAGCGTTTTGTAAATCGCCGTCGAAGTGGGGTTCGTGGAGGGAATCACGGCAGCGACCACGCCCACGGGCTCGGCAATTTCGATGATTCCCTTCTCGCGGTCCTCGCGCAGGATGCCCACGGTGCGCATCCCGCGAATCGCGCGCGGAAGGTCCACGGAGGCAAGCCGATTCTTGATGATCTTGTCCGCCACGTTGCCGTAGCCGGTTTCCTCGACGGCCACGCGCGCCAGGTGCTCACCCGCAGCGGTCGCTGCTTCGGCGCACCCCTCCACTACGGCGTCCACTTGTTCCTGGGAAAAAGCGGCGAACTTCTTCTGAGCTTCACTGGCCCGCTCGACACCTTGGCGGGCTTCCTGGATGGAAATCAGGTCGCGGTCGCGCAGACTCAATGCGAGACACCTAATGAAAGCGCAGTCGTGCTACTTCCTGGCTCCCCGGGACGGTCCAACCGGGAGAATGTCTTCGACCAGCTCGTGGGGCCGCGGGATCACGTGCACGGCAACGAGTTCGCCCACCCGCCGGGCGGCCGCTGCGCCAGCGTCAGTGGCAGCCTTCACCGCGCCGACGTCGCCGCGCACCATCACGGTGACATATCCCGCGCCGATGTATTCTTTGCCGATGAGGATCACGTTGGCGGCTTTTACCATGGCATCGGCGGCCTCAATCGAGCCAACCAGCCCCTTGGTCTCGATCATTCCCAACGCTTCATTGGCCATGCGTCCTCGCTCGCCACCGCAATCAAGAGTTGTAACGCGCACTTCAAGAGGCAAAATTCGACGGCAGACTAACACGCCGCCCATGGCCTAATCAAGGCAAGCGCCGCGTCCTTTGGAAATTAAAGCGTTCGCAAGGCTAGCCCTGGGGGAGGACACCAACACCGGCGGCGGCGACGCTGTCGCGCGTCGAGTTCTTCACGCTGTACATGGCTTCATCGGCAAGGTGTAAGAGTTCGGCCTTCGTGCGGGAATCTGTGGGGTACGACGCCACCCCAATGCTCGAGCTAATGTGCACGTTCAATCCAGCCTCTTTCAGCCATAGCGTCTCGCGGATCAGGTTGTGCAGGCGGCGAGCAACGCCCATGGCGTTTTCCTTCGAAGTCTGAGGCAACAAAACGACGAATTCGTCGCCACCGTAGCGGAAGGCGAGGTCAATCAACCGGCACTTCTCTTTGATGGCGAGGCCGATCTCGGAGAGCAATTTCGAGCCCATCAGGTGGCCCCATGTGTCGTTGACCTTTTTGAAGTGGTCGAGATCGATGAAGATCAGCGAAAACTCGAAGGCGTACCGGTGCGACCGGTAGATTTCGGTATCGAGCATGAAATTCAAGTGGCGCGCGTTGTAGAGGGCGGTACAGTCGTCGGTGATGGTGAGTTCGTGAATCCGCTGCACGTGTCTGGCATTCTCGATGGCGATCGCGGCGTAGTCGGCGAGCGCCTCAAGCAGCACCAAGTCGCGTTTGCTGAAGCCCTCGGGACCCACGCAGTTAAGCAGCTCGATCACGCCCAGGCAGTGGTCGCGGAAGCGCACCGGCACGGCGACGATCGAGCGCGTCTCCATTTTCGTGCGCTCGTCCACCTTGGCGAAAAAGCGGGCGTCCTTGCTGGTGTCCGGCACCACCACAGGCTGACCTGTCTGCGCGACCCATCCGGCCAGACCCTGCCCCAGTTTGATGCGGATGTCCTTCAAGGCTTCTGCGCCCTTCCCCGTCGCGATTTGGAAATAGAGCTCGCCCTTATCCTGGTCCATCAGCAGGAGCGACCACGTGTCGGGATGCAGCACTTCGTTGATCTTCTCCATAATGGTGCGGAGCACCTGGTCAAGTTGCAGAGAGGAAGTGAGCGCCTTGCCAAGCTCATGAAAAACCGTGACTTCACTACCCTGCGCGAGGTCCAGCGCAATCGCCGGGCTCCGGCGCCGCTCGACTCCGGGGAACGGCTTTGAATCCGCTGGGGCTTGCGGCGCCGACGCAGCTTGTCGCGGTATCGGCTGTTGAGTCTCTTTCTGCACGGTTAGGCCTGCCTCATTATAGTGAACCGTTTTTGCGGTCTGCAATCTGCATAGGCGCATCGATAGCCGAAACGCCAACGGCCTGAATTTGGCGGGCAGAAAACGGCGCGAAAAGCCAAGGACGGTCTCGAACGATCCGCCTCGAGCGATTAGTTCCTTTCCGGCAGGATTGACACTCTTCGAAGCGACGCCTATATTTTCTCTGAGCTCCTGCGGATGTCTTCGACACCCTTCGGCGATCTGCTAAAGCGCGAGCGCGAACTGCGCGGCGTAACTCTGGAGGAGATTTCAGCTGCGACGCGCATCAACACCCGGTATCTGGAAGCGCTGGAAAATGAAACCTGGTCGAACCTGCCGGGCGGCGTCTTCAACCGGGGTTTCATTCGATCCGTCGCGCATTTTCTCGGCCTCGATGAAGACAGCTTGGTCGCCGAGTACCAACTCTACATGCAGGGCGAACAGGTATCGCGCGCCAGCGACTTGCCTTCTCGCCGGACAAACCGCAGAGCGCTGGCGGGAATCGCCATCCTCACATTCCTAACGGCCGCGCTGGTGACGGGCGGTTGGTTCGTCGTAACGAGGTACAAACAGAAGATCACCTCCTTGCTCCACCGCAAACACGTGGCGGCGGGCGGTCAAACCTTCGCTGGCATTGCCAACGAATCACTCGCGCGACAACCGGGAACGAGCGCCGCAGCGGCTGCGGATGCAGCGCCCCTTCAGCTGAAGATGGAGGCCGGCAAGCCAGCCGACGTAAGAGTGATCGCCGACGGCGAGACGGTCTTCGATGGCCACGTCGAAACCGGTGAGACGAAGATCTTCGACGCCCGGGAAGGCGTCCAAGTCGTCTCAAGCGAAGCGAGCGCTCTGCTTCTGGAGCTCGACGGCCAAACCATCCCTCCCATCGGCCAACCCGGACAGCCGGGAAGCGTCTATCTGACTCGCAACGATCTGAAGAATCTCGCCGGAGGACCTCATTAGCGCGGAGTTGCGCGCCGCGGTTCGCTCCGGGCATGCGCGCGCGGAGCAGAAGCTGGCGATCTGTTCCGCGAGCGCTTCGCTGAGTCCTGAGGATCGCGCCGAGCTGCTTGCCGTGCTCGCGGCAGACGCGGACAGCGCCCTGGCCGAACGCGCGCAAAGCGTGCTGCTGACGCTACCAGTCGAGTCTTTTCTTGCGGCAGCTGCGCGTGAAGACGGAGACCCGCGCCTGTTTGGCTATTGCGCCGGCAATTTCGCAGAAAAACCCGGAATGGCCGACGCCCTTGCGAAGAATCCCGGTTGTCCGACGAGTTGTGTCGCCCAGGCGGCGCGACACCTGACAGCGGAGGGAATTCAATCGCTGCTGGACAATCTGGAGCGATTCGTATCGGATCCCCAGTTGGTGATCGCCGTCTCGGGCTCGACGGCCGCCAACCCGCAGCAACGCGAGCTCTTGAACGAACTGAACAAGGGCGCAATGTCTCTGCAGGAGATCGAGGAGGCAGCCAAGGAAATCGAGCCGGACCCGGTGAAGCGCGAGACCCTGGCGCAAAAGGTGGCGCACATGAACGTGGTGCAGCGGATCACATTGGCGCTGAAAGGCGGACGCTCCGAACGTATGCTGTTGATCCGTGATCCGAATAAACTTGTTCAACGCTGCGTTCTCCAGTCCCCGCGCATCACTGATTCGGAGGTCGAGGCCTTTGCCGCCATGACGAGCTTGCCGGGAGAAATCCTGCGGACGATCTCCCTGACGCGCCTTTTCATGAAGAACTACGCAGTCGTGAAGAATCTGGTGAACAATCCGAAGACGCCGCTCGATGCTTCTCTTCACCTAATCGCGCGCCTTAACGCCGGCGATCTGGCGCGCCTGACCACCAACAAGAATATTCCGGACACCCTGCGCTCCTCGGCCCTAAAGCTGCATCGCAAGCGCAAAATGGGTTTGGAGGACTAGCGGCGGCTGCTATTTGGCGGCGGTCGTCGCCAGCGACGCTTGGATCTTCTTCTGATATTCCTGCGCCTTCGTCAGAATCGTGATTTCGTCGAGCGTCAGCATGCGCCGGTCCTGCATCACCACCTTGCCCGCGATGATCACCGTCTTCACGTCCGAAGCCTTCAAAGCGTAAACCAGGTGGGAATAGACGTTGTACATCGGCACGGCATGTGGCGCGCCCACATCGACCAGGATCACGTCGGCTTTTTTCCCTGATTCGAGCGAGCCGATGCTCTTTTCCAGGTGCAATGCCTTCGCGCCGCCAATCGTAGCCATCTCGACCACCTGCTCAGCCGGCAGCGCGCGAGGGTCGCGACGTGAGATCTTTTGCAGCTTCGCGGCAAGATGCATTTCTTCGAACATATCGAGATCGTTGTTGCTTGCGGCGCCGTCGGTGGCCAGCCCCACAGCTTCTCCGGCTGCCAGCATCTCGACCACCGGCATCACACCGCTGGCCGTCTTCATGTTGCTGGAAGGATTGTTGATGCAACCGACGCCGAAATGCGCAAGGGAGGCGATGTCCGCGGCGTCCACCCAGACGCAATGGGCTCCGACCACGTCCGGACCAAGCAGTCCAATGCGCTCCATGTACGCAACCGGCGTGAGTCCGTGCTTTGCGCGGCTCTGTTCCAGCTCGAAGGGCGCTTCCGCGATGTGAATCAGGATCGGGGCGGCGTTGCGGCGCGCGAGTGCCGCGGCATCTTGCAGCGTCTTCTCCGAACACGTATAGATCGAATGCGGAGCTACGGCTGCAACGATGAGCGGATCACCCTTCCAATGATCGAGGTAGGTTTGCGTGTAAACAAAGGCGGCTGCAAGCGTCTTATTGTCGGGCGCGGGAAAATCAAGGATCGTTTCACCGAGCACGCCGCGCATTCCGGCTTCTTTTGTCACCCGCGCGACGGTGTCCTCGAAGTAGTACATGTCCGCATACGAGGTAATGCCGCCGCGAAGCATCTCCAGCACGCCGAGCCGCGTGCCCCAGGCTACAAACTCGTCGGTCACATTGCGCGCTTCGGCGGGGAAAATGTATCTGCGCAGCCAGTCGTCGAGTGTGAGGTCATCGGCGAGGCCGCGAAAAAGGCTCATCGCGGCATGAGCGTGGCCGTTGATCAGGCCGGGCATCACGAGCGAGCCGCGCGCGTCGATTGTGCGCGCAGCTTCGTAGCCCGCTTCGAGTTCCACGCGAGGTCCGACGGCGACAATCGAATCGCCGCGAATGGCGACGGCGCCATCTTCGATGATGCGGCGCTGGGCGTCCATGGTGAGGACTGTGCCGCCCGACACCAGAAGGTCGACCTTTTCTTTCACTACTGCTGAAGCTGATGAGAAAAAGCCAAGGAATCCGAAGATGAGTGCAGCCACACACAGATGAGGGATGAAGAGAGGCCGACCGCTCGAGTGAACTGTATTCACGGGCTGCAGTGCTCCTTTCCCATTGAGCGAGCGCTCATCGGCGTGTGTTTTCGATGCGCCTTCAAAGAAACGAGGAATCGAACGGCTTGGGCAGCAATCTGCCAGAGCGCTCATGCTCGACTTTCCCCTTCAGGTTGGCCAGAATTACGGGCACGTCGCCGCAAAATTCCCAGATTATCTGGCGGCAGGCGCCGCAGGGCGGCGTAAGCGTATCCGTGTCGGCGACAATGGCAATCGCATCAAAGCCGCGCTCGCCTTCGGAAACCGCCTTGAAAATGGCAACGCGCTCGGCGCAACAAGTGAGGCCCAGCGTGGCGTTCTCGACATTGCATCCTGTAAATGTGCGGCCCGACTTCGAGCGCACGGCGGCGCCGACGCGAAAGTTCGAAAACGGCGCATGCGCATTCTCGCGCGCCTGCTTTGCGGCGGTGATCAGTGCGTCGTATTCGCTCATAGCCTGTTAACTCCGTCACCGCGGCACGCGGCCGGTCTCCAGCGTAATTCTTCGCTGAGATCCTTCGGGCATCCTAGCCGGATGCCCTCAGGATGACAACTCCTGAGCTGTAACAAGCTAGGTTTCCGCCGCGATGCGAGGGATGATGGCGCGAAGGAGCGCCACAAACTGCGACTTGACGCGCTCGCCCGTTTCCATCACTTCTGCGTGATGGATCGGCTGATCGAGAATGCCCGCGGCCATATTCGTGACGCAGGAGATTCCCAGCGCACGGATTCCCGCGTGGCGCGCCACGATCACCTCGGGCACAGTTGACATGCCCACCAAATCGGCGCCGATGGCGCGCAGGTAGCGAATCTCCGCCGGAGTCTCGTAGCTCGGCCCTGACAGCGCCGCGTAAACGCCTTGGTGAACGTCGATGCCCAGCCGCCTGGCCTCGCTGAGAGCGATGTCACGGTACAATTTCGAGTAAGCCTCGCTCATATCCGGAAAGCGCGGGCCGAAGCGCTCGTCATTCGGCCCGATCAAAGGATTCGAGCCCTGCAGATTGATGTGGTCGCGCAGCACGACGAGCGTGCCCTGCTTGAATTCGAGATTGATGCCGCCTGCGGCGTTCGTAAGAATCGCCGAGCGAATCCCCATGCGGGCAAAAACGCGCATCGGAAATACGACTTCTTTCGCGCTGTAGCCCTCGTAAAGATGAACGCGGCCCTGCATCGCCGCAACGGCGACCTCGCCGGCTTTTCCAACCACCAGCCTTCCGGCGTGGCCCTCGGCGGTGGAGCGCGGGAACCCGGGGATCTTCTCGTAAGGAATGCGAGCGGCGCCTTCCAGATCGTCGCCAAACGCGCCGAGGCCGGAGCCGAGGACAAGGGCGATTTTCGGGCGAAGCTTTGTTCTTGAGAGGATGTACTTCGCGGCGCGGTCGGCCCGAGAAAATTCCGAATCGCGATCCGACTTGGAACGAGCGGCCATGTCAGGCTTTTGAAATATTGGACCCCTGAGATCTTTCGGGCCTTCTCTACGAGCCCTCAGGATGACAAGCAAGAACCTCCTATTGCAGCATGACCCCGACAATCGAAGCAGACATTAAGTTGGCCATCGTGCCCGCCAGCATCGCGCGGATGCCCAGGCGCGCTAGCTCCGCCTTTTTGTTTGGCGCCAGCGCTCCGATCCCGCCGATCTGAATGCCGATGGAGCTGAAGTTTGCAAACCCACAGAGCGCGAATGTGGCGATGGTGAACGAGCGCGGGTCGAGGGCCTGTTTGAGCGGGCCGAGGCGCTGAAACGCAATCAGCTCGTTCGTGACCATACGCACGCCTAGAAGATTGCCGATTGCGGAGGCATCATGCCAGGGTATGCCGATGAGCCACGCAACTGGTGCGAAAGCCCAACCAAGAATCTGCTCGAGGCTAGTCGGAAACCAACCGATTCCCAGATGCGCGAGCCCGTTGTGCGCGATGCTGAAGAGCCCATCTACCAGGTAAATCAACGCGATGAAGGTGATGAGCATGGCGCCGACGTTGAGCGCGAGGTTAAGTCCGTCCACGGTGCCGCGTGAAATGGCGCCCAGCGCGTTGGTATCGCGCTCGAGGTCCGCCATCTGGACGCGGCCGGAGGTTCTCGGTGTTTCCGTTTCCGGGACGAGCATTTTCGAAAGCAGGATCGTGCCCGGGGCAGTCATGATGACCGCCGCGAGAAGATGCTTGGCCTCGATTCCGTAGGCGATATAGGCAGCCATGATGCCGCCTGAAACGTGCGCCATGCCGCTGGTCATGATGGTCATCAATTCGGAGCGCGTGACTTCCGGGAGAAACGGGCGAATCGTGAGCGGCGCTTCCGTCTGCCCCATGAAGATGCTGGCGGCCACGTTGAGCGATTCGGCGCCGCTCGCGCCCATCAAACCGGTCATGACGCGCGCGGCCTGCTTGATGATGAACTGCATGATTCCGTAGTAGTAGAGGAGCGCGAAGACGGCGGCGATGAAAATGATGGTCGGCAGCACCTGAAAAGCGAAGTAGAAGCCCATCGGCGAGCCTTTCTTGCCGAGCGCGCCGAAAACGAATTCCGAACCGAAGAAGGCAAAGTCGAGGAGCCAGTTCACCGCGGCGCCAGCTTTCTGAAAGACGAGGCGCCCGTATTCCCAGCGCATCACCAAGAAAGCGAAGGCAATCTGCAGGCTTAGGCCCCACGCGACAGTTTTCAGGCGAATGGAGCTGCGGCTGGTAGAGAAGAGGAACGCCAGGGCCATCACCACAGCCATGCCGAGAAGCCCGATCAGGCGGTGCATTCGATGGAGTCTCCTTGTGGGCTCATACCAACAGTGCGAAGCTATGCGCCAATGATCTTGCGAATGAGGGGCGCAGCGGCCGGCGCGCTCAGGCCGATTTCAAAGCTCTTCGCCAGCAGCTCCATCGCGCCTGCAAGGCGAGCCTCCGAGTTGTAGTGCACGGTACAGAGCGGCGCCCCAGACTCGACTGCGTCTCCGACTTTCTTTTCCAGCACAAGTCCCACGCCGGGATCGATCGAATCTTCTTTCTTCTCGCGCCCGCCGCCGAGCATCATGCTGGCGGCGCCCACCTGCTCGCAATTAATCGCGGTCACGAACCCGGCCCGTGGCGCTTTCAGAGCCGCCTGCCTGGTTGCGCGCGGCAGCCGGCTGGGATCGTCCACGATGCCCGGGTCGCCCGCTTGCAACCGAATAACCTGGCGGAATGTATCACGTGCGCGTCCGGATGCAATCATTTCTGAGGCCAGCGACTGCCCTTCGGCGACAGTTTTCGTGCGACCACCGAGCACGAACATCCAAGCGGAAAGCTCGAGCGAAAGCTCGCGCAAGTCTTCCGGTCCTCTTCCGTGAAGGACTTCCACGCACTCTTCGACCTCAAGGGCGTTGCCGATCTTGCGTCCGAGCGGCTCCTCCATGTCGGTGATGAGCGCGACCACTTTCTTGCCCATGCGCGTCCCCGTTTCAACCATCAAATGCGCGAGATACTCGGCGTCGGCCTGCTTCTTCATAAAAGCGCCATCGCCGGTCTTGACGTCAAGCACCAGCGCGTCGATGCCCTCCGCCATTTTTTTGCTCATGATCGAAGCACAGATGAGATAGGGGCTTTCGACCGTCGCAGTGACGTCGCGCAGCGCGTAGAGCTTCTTGTCGGCAGGCGCAATTTCCGGCGTCTGGCCGATCAGCGCACAGCCGCAAGCTTCGAGGACGCGGCGAAAATCGCGGAGCGACAGATTGACGTTGAAGCCGGGTATGGACTCGAGCTTGTCGAGCGTGCCGCCGGTGTGGCCCAGGCCGCGGCCGGAGATCATGGGCACTTTCACACCGGCAGCGGCAACGACGGGCGCGAGGATGAGCGACGTCTTGTCGCCGACGCCTCCTGTCGAGTGCTTGTCCACTTTCGCGCCGGGCAGGTTTGAAAAATCGATCACATCGCCGGAGTGCAGCATCGCTTCGGTGAGGGCGGCCAGTTCGCCAGGGGACATTCCGCGCCAGATAACGGCCATAAGCCACGCAGCCAGCTGGTAATCGGGAATGGCGCCTGAGGTGGCGCCCTCGACGAGAAAATTGATTTCTTCGCGCGAGAGCTCTGCGGCGTCCCGCTTCTTGCGGATGATGTCAACGGCGCGCATGGGATGAATGCGTGGCGAGGCTAGCATCGCGCCAGTCGCGGCGTCAACGAACGTGCGAGCTTGGGTTTCCGTGTTATTCGGCCGGGAGCGGTTGAGCAGTTTCCGACTTGGGCAGGCCGTCGGTCGGCTTGGCCCACCACACGTAGAGGGTCGGAAGCAGGAAAATGCTCATCAGCAGGTCGGTAATCAGTCCGCCGACGATCACGATCGCGAACGGCCGCTGAGAGTCCGATCCGATGGCGTGAGAGGTTGCGGCGGGCAGAAGACCCAGCGTGGCTACGAGCATGGTCATCATGATGGGCCTGAGCCGGCGCGTAGCGCCTTCTACGGCGGCCTCTGCGATCGGCATTCCTCGCGCACGGAGCTGATTGATGTACTCGACCATGATGACCCCGGTCTGAACCGACACTCCGAAGAGGGCCAGGAACCCGATGCCCGACGACACGCTGAAGTGCGTCGCGGTCACCAGCAGGGCGAAGAGCCCCCCGATGGGCGCGACGAGCATGTTGACCAGGTTCAGGAGAGCCCACTTTGCGGTGCCGAACATCCCGTACATGATCATGAATATGAAAAAGACGGTCAAAGGAACGATGATCAGCAGCCTTCGTTCAGCTCTCTTCTGACTTTCGTACTCACCTTCCCAATCAACGTGGTATCCGCGCGGCAACTCGACCCGTGCGTTCACTTTCGCGATGGCTTCCTCGACGGCGCTGCCAAGGTCGCGCTCTCGGACGCTGTATTTCACCGCCACATAGCGCTGATTGCCTTCACGGTAGATTTCAGACGCTCCCTCTTCTTCTGTGATTCTGCAAAGCTGAGCGAGCGAAACGCGTTCTCCGGCCGGCGACAGGAGGCGAATCTTCTCAATGGCTTCTCGGTTGTTGCGGTAGGCGGGCAAGTAACGCATTACGAGGTCGTATCGCGCTTCTCCCTGAAGAACTTGCGTGAGCGCGGTGCCGCCCACAGCAGTCTGGATGGCGTCCTGGACATCAGCGACGTTGATCTGATAGCGGGCAGCCTTCTGCCGGTCCACGGTGACGTTCAGATTCGGCTGCCCTAGAACTTGCAAAACTCCGAGATCCTCGATGCCTCTGACCGTTCTCATCACGCTCGCGATCTCGTTTGCCTTTTCCTCGAGCACCTTCAAATCGTCGCCGTAGATCTTTGTAGCCAGCTCGCCTTTCACGCCGCTGACGGCCTCCTCCACATTGTCGGCAATCGGCTGGGAGAAGCCCCAGACCACGCCGGGAATCTTGTTGAGTTCCCGGTTCATGGCCGCGATCAACCTTTCTTTGTTCTCGTGGAACACGGGCCGCCATCGTTCCTTGGGTTTCAAGCCGACGTAGTACTCGGTATTGAAAAAGCCGGTGGTGTCCGTCCCGTCATCGGGGCGTCCCGTTTGGCTCGTACACTCGGTAGCCTCAGGAAAAGAGCAGAGAACGATGCGGGCCTGATTCATGACGCGGATACCTTCGCTTGGGCCGGTACTTGGCGCGAGTGTGCCGCGCACCCATAGTGAGCCTTCGTCAAGGTGCGGCAGAAACTCGGACCCAATTACGGGGCCGAACCAAAGATACAGGCTGCAGCACAGGGCAATCGCAGCGCCACCGACCGTTACCCAGCGGTCATGAATGGACCAAGTCACCGCCCGCCGATAGTGGTCGGTCAGCCAGGCAAGCAGCGGATTTCGCCAGTCGCGGACTTCCGTGCGGAAAAAGTAGCTCGTGAGAACAGGAGCCACCGTCATCGAGAAGATTACCGCGCCCAGCAAAGCGAAGGCCACGGTCCAGGCCATCGGGCGAAACAAACGGCCTTCGACGCGCTGAAGAGTGAAGATCGGGAGATACGCAGTGATGATGATTGCAATCGCATAGAAGACGGGCCGTTGCACCTCGTGCGCGGCAGCCCGAATCCTGTCGCCGACGGACTCCTGCGAGTGGTCGCGGCCGATATGGCGGACGATGTTTTCAACCATCACCACGGCGCCGTCCACGACCATGCCGAAGTCGAGAGCTCCCAGGGAAAGAAGGTTCGCGGGGATGCCGCGCAAGTCCAGGCAAATGGAGGCGAACAACAACGAAAACGGAATGGTGATAGCGACGATGAGAGCGCCGCGGACATTTCCGAGGAAAAGCAACAAAACGATGGTGACGAGAATGAATCCTTCCGTGAGGTTATGCAGCACCGTGTGCGTAGTGAAATGAATCAAATCGCTGCGGTCAATGAACGGAACGATCTTTACTCCATGAGGCAAAATGCGATCGTTCAGCTCCTGCACTTTCTTGCGGAGGCCCTCCAGCGCCGTCACCGCATTCGCCCCCTTTCTCATGGGGACCCACGCGGAGACAACGTCATCGTTGTCGATTATTTTTCCGTCTTCCCTCCGAATCGCGCGGGCAAACTGGCCGAGACGGATCTTTGGCCCCTGCGAAACGACGGCAACGTCTTTTACACGCAGCGGCGTTCCACTCTTGGTGTGAAGGACCGTGTTGGCGATGTCACTCACATTCCCAACCAGGCCCACCTCGCGAATATTGATTTGCTGCAAACCGCTCTCGATGAAGCTGCCTCCCGCATTCGCGTTGTTACTCGTGAGCTGTTGTTCCACCTGGGCCAAGCTCAGACCGTAGGCGATCAGTTTGTTGGCATCTACACGCACCTGATACTCGCGGGTCGGCCCGCCGAAGCTCGCGACGTCGACAATGTCCGGCGCGGCCTTGAGATTCTTCTCGACGACCCAGTCCTCAATTGACTTCAGCTCCATCACGTCGTAGCTGGGATTTGTGCTGTGCAAGGTGAAGAAGTAGATTTGGCCGGCCGGGCTCCAATCCGTTCCCATGGTCGGCTGCACTCCCGGCGGCAGAGTGACCTGGGAGAGCCGTTCCAGAACTCTTTCCCGGTTTCTGAAGTTGTCTTCTTCGTCGTCGAAGATCAGCTTCAGATCGGAAAGCCCAAACAGCGAGAAAGAGCGCAGGTGCACGACATGCGGTATCCCATCCATGACAATTTCAAGCGGGATGGTCACCTGCTGTTCGATTTGCTCGGCGGAAATTCCCGGCCATTGCGTGATGATTTCGACATAGTTGTCGGCCACGTCAGGATACGCATCCACAGGAAGGCGATGAAACGACGCGGCGCCAACGGCAAAGAGCAACAGCGCAAAGGCGAGTACGAAGAGCCGGCTGTTCAGCGCAAAATCAACAATTCGCCGAATCATTCATTGCTCCACGGTGCTTTGCAAATCCAGGGCATTGGACACGACCTGGTCGCCGGCCTTGATGCCTGACGTGGTTTCCTGCATGTGATCGGGAAGCGTATCGCCCGCAACCACTTCCACACGCCGGAACCGGCCGCCACCCAGCGAAGTGAAGACCCAGTTGCGGTCATGCAAGTGCAAGATGGCCGACGCCGGAACCGCAGCGTGCGTCTCCGGCGCTTTGCCATAGAAGGTTGCGGTCACAAACATGCCGACGCGCATGCGGCGCTCCGGGTTGCCGACTTCCAGACGAACTTTCGCCGTCCGGATGCCGGGATCGAGAACCGGCAAGATATTGTCGATGCGGCCCTTGAAAACCTTGTCTGGATAGGCGTTCAAGTGGATGTCCGCATATTGGCCGACGCGCACCGCGTCGAGATCGTTTTCGTACACATCGCCGATGATCCAGACGTAGGACAGATCCGAAATCGTGAACGGGTTGGGGCCAGTCAGTCCTTGAACGCCGGCAGCGTTGGTAACCTGCTGGTCCGTGATGACACCGGAGATGGGAGCGGTGACGTCGACGATGCCTGAGGGATGATCCTTGTCCACACCTAGAAGGCGCAGTTGTTCAGTGGCGGCGTCAAGGTCCGCCTTCGCGTCCTCCTCGGTGTCCTCCGCGGTTTCAAGCGCGCTCTTGGCGATGGCTCCTTTTTCGTACAGAGTCCGCGCGCGTTCCAGCTGCAGGCGAGCCAGGCGTTCATCGTTCACCGCTTTCAGATAGATCTGATAAGCGCCGGAGACGTCGCTGCTTCGGATGCGCAGCAGCAACTGGCCCTTCTTTACCTCGTCGCCCAGACGAGCCTTAATTTCCACCACGCGCCCGGAGGCCAGGGAAATCACCGGCACGGCACGGGCGATGTCGGGCTGGACCACGCCGGTGACGTTCAGTGTGGGCACCGAGCGGTGCTCGACTACTGTGACCAGCGGGAAGCGTTCGGGGTGCTCTACCTTGAAATTGTTAGCGTCCATGTCCGGCTCGACGACCGCAGGTTGCGGACCCTCGGCCTGGGCGTCTGGCGCGCCTTCCTTACATCCACTAATCGCGAGCGCCAAGATCGGCGCGAGAAATAGAATCGGCAGCTTCATAGATCAAACTCCACAGCGTCCCGCCGTCGGCGGATGACGCTTTCATTTCGGAATCCGAGATTCCGAGCCGCCACTTCGGCGGCGCGTCGTGCAAAGATTTGTGAGTGGGATTCGGGCCGGCCGCTTGGCCGGCTTCGCGTACTTAGAAGAAAGTAGAGGGAGGAGAACGCCCACGAGACGCGTCGCGGGATACGCCTAAGAATGGCTCGTTATTTGCCGGGAACATCAACGAGTTGATCGCAATCGGATCGAAGCTGACGCGAGCGGGCAGAACGGCCACGAAGGAGAAGACCGGCGTCTTGGCGTCTGGCGCGGTGTGATGAAACGACGTCAATACCAACGCGTGTCGCCGGGTGGAAAAAGATTCCTCGAGGACGTCGATCTCGGAATGCAGGTCGTCGCTCATCGAAACCGCGAAGAACAGCAGCACGATGACACAACCGAACGCCGTCCATTCCTGGAGCGAATCCCGCCGGGCGCAGTCCCGCTCGCGCACCCAGCGGAGGCGCCAGACCGCCAGCGCCCCCAGCGCTATAGCCACCCAGAGAATGTTGAGGAAGGACTCCATTGCTCTTTTGTATCGACGGGCTTCCCAGCCCTGACAACCCCACCTAGAAATCTACAACGCCCAGCGAAAACCGGCAACTGCCTGGCGCCAATTCGGCACTACTAGCCGCTGGGAGTCTGGTCGGACACTTCTGCAGCCACTTGCAGCATCTGGCTGTGAACAAACCCGTTGGAGGCAAGAATGTTCGTGTCGCCAGGCTGATACGGCCAGCCGGCAAGATCGCTGACCGTCCCCCCAGCCTCTTTCACGATCAGCGTGCCGGCGGCCGTGTCCCACGATTTCAAGCCGAATTCCCAAAAACCCTCGAAGCGCCCGGAGGCGACCGAGCAGAGGTCGAGCGCGGCAGAGCCGTCGCGCCGAACGCCGTGCGAGCGAATCGTAAATTCCCAGTAGTAGCTGATATTCTTGCTCGTCCGCACCTTGTGTGTCGGGAACCCCGTGGCCACCAGGCTTTTCGACAGACTCTCCACGCGGGAGACGTGGATTCGTTTCTGATTCAGATACGCGCCTTCGCCGCGCATGGCCATGAACAGCTCGCCGTTTACGGGATTGAAAACTACGCCAACGACAGGTTCCCTCTCCTCGAGCAGCGCGATGGAAACTGCGAAGCAAGGATAGCCGTGGGCGAAGTTCGTCGTGCCGTCGAGCGGATCCACATGCCAGCAGTAGCGCGCGCCTGCTCCTGCCCCGCCGCTGCCTTCCTCAGCCACTATTCCATGCTGCGGAAAATGATTACGCAGGCGCGCCACGATCAGGGCCTCGGACCGCTTGTCCGATTCCGTGACTAGGTCCACCTCGCCCTTGTAGGAGACGTTCTTCGGGCGATGGAACTCCGACAGTAGAATCGCGCCAGCTTCGCGCGCTGCTTCCACGGCCACTTCGAGGAACTGGTTCATAAGAACGGAGGAACAGTGTACCCGAGTTGTGCGGAGGGCGCGCCGCCAACGCCGCTAGGGAGCGGCTAATGCGAGGTACACTTTGCGATAGCGAACCGTGTCGCCGGTTTTGACTTTCACTTCGACGTGCCGGTAGCTTCCCGGGAGAGGCAAGGGCTGCGGATAGTAGCCGAGCAGGTATTGCGTGCGCAGCTCGCGGTCGATGCGGTCGTACATGGCGTCGAGCTGACTAAGGTCGTCGAGCGTGAACATCGCGCCGCCGGTGCTGTCGGTAATGGTAATCAGGGCGTGCTCGCCGGCGGTGTTGCGGCCGCTTTCGTTTTTCACCGGGCGGATGCAAACGGTATAGAGCAGCGCGCCGGAGGCGATGGCGGCGCGGCGCGCGTCTTCGAACTTGTAAACGCTGGTCGTCTCGCCCGCGTCGGTGACCAGCACGATCGCGCGTCGCCGCTCCCCCGGCAAGCGCTTGAGCGAATTCGACCCGAGTACAAGGGCGTCGTACATCGAAGTGCCTGCGCCGGCGGAGATCTTGCGTGCCGCCGCTTGCAGCTTCGCCACGTCCGCGGAAAATTCGGTGAGCTGCGTCACCGCATCGGAGAACTCGAAAACCGAGAGCGAGTCTCCTGCGCGAACCACCTGCCGGATGAAATGCGCCGCCGCTTCGTTCTCGAATTTCAAGTCCTTGAACGTGCTCATGCTCGAATCGACCATCAAGGCCAGGTCCAGCGGCCGACTCGTCTCCGCCTCGAAGCGATCGATTTTCTGCGGCACGCCTTCTTCGGTAAGCTCGAAGGCATCCTGCGTGAGATCGGGCACGGGGCGCCCGTTCGCGTCGATCACGCTCGCGAGGATGTCCACCAGGTCCGTTTGCACGCGGATGCGGCCCCGCTGCGTTCGCTCCTGCGCGCGAAGCGAAGCGATGCTGGTGGCGGCAAGAATCGCTACGGCGGCGAGAGCGCCGACTACCGCTCGGTATGTTCTCATCTAAGAAATAGATTCGTCGGGGCGCGAAATGGCTTCCTGCGATGCAACCTGGCCTTCGGCCCAAACCGCGCCGCCCGCGAAGTACTCCTTCTTCCAGATGGGCACGGCACGCTTCAGCGCGTCAATGGCGTAGCGGCAGGCGTCGAACGCAGCGGCGCGGTGCGCGGAGCTAACGGCGATGAGCACGCTGGTCTCGCCGATTTCCAGCCGGCCGAGCCGGTGCACCATTGCGAGACGGTGAATCTGGAATTTCGCGCGCACCTGCGCGCCGATTTCGCGCATCTTCGCCAGCGCCATGGGTTCGTAGGCTTCGTATTCCAGATACAGCGTGCGCTGGCCGCGGAAACTGTTGCGCACGAAACCGTCGAACGCCACCACCGCGCCGTCTTCCGGCGCTTTCAGCCCCTCGACGATTTCAGGCGCGCGAATCACATGGCGCACAAGCTCGAACGTGTCGTCCGCCAGCGCCGTCGGCGCGCCTCCGCTCACCGGGGGCAGGAACGCCACTTCGTCTCCGCCCGCCAGCGGCGCGCGCCAAGCGGCGTACTCCTGGTTCACGGATGCGGCCACGGAAGGACGAAACTCGGCAAGTTTCGGAAAGCGCCTGCCATACCGCTCGAAGAGGTCTTCCACGCGGGCGCCGTCGGAGATTTCAGCGTCTTCTTCCGCCACGCCGACAATTTCCTTCAGCTGCCCAAAGAAGAGGACGCGCACTCGCATGATGGCCATTCTATCGCGGCGCCGTCGAAAGGAGCTAGATTCCGGCGGCGAGACGCGCCACATCGTCGAGGCGCGCGGCGGCGCGGCGCAGCGCCGACACCAGCGACTCTTCTTCGCGTCGCAGCACGGCCGCATCTTTGCGGTCGAGCGCTTCGCTCACCCCAGGCATGACTTCCGCAGCGTAGCCTGCATAGCTACCTGGTGCGTAGATCGTGTGCTTGTACCAAGGCCGCCCTGAGAGGCCTTCTGGAGCCAGAAACGCCTGCTCGACGCCCACCAGCGCGCGGTTGATTCGCATCGCCCGGTCGGCTTCAACCGGCAAAGCGCCAAGGGTTTCGAGCGCCTTTGCGGCGCGAGCCGCCGCCGCCGAAAGCTCTGCCGCCGCATCGGCGACCGCTTTCAGATTGGCCCCTTCCACAGCTTGCGACTGCGCGCGCGCGCCAAGCTCGCCGGCCGCACGGCCGATTTCAGCGGCGTATGCGGAATAGTCGAACGGCAGCACATCGGATTCATCGAGCCGCAGCGCGATGGTTCCCAGAACTCGCGCGAGCCCAGCATGGTAGGCAAATGTGGGATCGCCAAAATGCTTCATCCAGAAGAAATCGTCGTAGAGCGAATGATAAACGCCGTAGTCGCCACCGAACCCGATGTCCAGCGACGGAATTCCGGCGTGATCGAAGAAAGGACAAAAATCCGAGCCGGCCCCCATCGCGCCCAGGGGCACTTCGCCGGAGGGATCGACGGTCAGCTCGGGCCGCGCTGTGCCCGTCGGACTCTCTCTGGCCTGTGTCAGGCGTTCGTGCCAGGCGTCATAAATGCTGCGCCCGCCGCGAGGATCCTGGATTTCGCGCACTACTTCGCGAACGAATGGTTTGAGGGATGGCGTCGCGGAAGCTCCGAAATTGGGCCCCGCGACGCCCACGTCCGTGTTGATGTAGGCGACGGCCTTGGCCTGCAACTCTTGGATGTTCGCTTCCACCCACTCAGTTGAGCCGAGCAGGCCCGGTTCCTCGCCGTCCCATTCGCACATGACGATCGTGCGCCGGGGCTTCCATCCCGAGCGCGCCAGCTCGCCCAGCGCGCGCGCCGTTTCGAGCATAACGGTAGTTCCGCTGTTGGGGTCCACCGCGCCGAACACCCAAGCATCGTGATGGTTTCCCATCACGACCCATTCGCCGTCACTCGTTCCGTGCAGCTTGGCCACCACGTCGTAGATGGGCCGCTGCCGGTAATCCATTTCCAGCTTCATGTGCACTTCCGCCGGCCCGGGCCCGATGTGATACGTCAGCGGCAATCCCCCTTGCCAGCTGCGCTGCACGTGGGAGCCGCCGAGGTTCGCGAGGATCGCTGCGCCGTCCTGCGCGCTGATGGGCATCGTAGGGATGTGCGGCAAGTTCGCTGCGTCCGCAGGAGCCAGCCGTTTGGCATCGGGCGTAGCGCCGGCGCCGGGAGTCAGCGGGTCGCCGGGATAAACCTCGGTGTAGAGCACGGAGCCGCGCTGGATGGCGCTCATGTTGCGCCACGGACCACGAGGGTAGGCGTCGCCGGCGACGTAGCCGTCATCCTGCGGGTCGGAATAGATGATCAGCCCGAGCGCTTTGTGTTCCTCGGCGAGCTTGGTTTTTATGCCGCGGTAGTTGTGTCCGTAGCGCGCGATGGCGATCTTGCCCTCAACTGTCACACCGGCGGCGGCAAGCTGCTGGTAGTCCTCCGGAGTGCCGTAGTTCACGTACACGACCGGCGCGGTGATATCGGCTGATGGGGAGTAGGTGTTAAAGCCAACCACGGCGCGCTCGTTGTAGGTGTCCTTATCGCCCTCATAGGGTTGCTCTCGCGTGGCGAGCGATTTCTTTTCCGGTGCGGTGAGCTCGAGTTTGACGTCGTTAGGTTGCGCCAGCCACACGCTGTAGCTCACCAGCTCAGCGTCGAATCCGAAGCTGCGATACTGGTCGCGCAGCCACTCGGCGACGCGGTGGCTTCCCTCTGTTCCGGCCATATGAGGCTCGCTCGTGAGGTAGCGCAGATTCGCTTCGGCGCGCTGCACGTCCGGAATGGCGCGCAGTTTCTGTTCCCGTGCGCGCTCGGCCTCGACGCGTGCGGGCGCAAAGCCGCGAATGCCGTCGCCTGTGCTTGCCGGGCCCGCGGCCATGGCAGTGAGGAGGAGCAACCCTGTGACGACCGTGATGGCGGCGAGCCTTCGCAGCACGAATCTCATCTTCACCTCGCGCGAGACCTTTCATTTTATCCTACCGGCTGCGGCTCACTTGCGCCGAATCCTTGGGGGGTTGCTGTGTCAGCGCGCCTCTTGACGCCAGGCATTACGGGCCGTAGGGTGAACACGTTGGATCAAGCGGGGCTCTGAATCGGAGAGCCGGCGAGGAAGCGCCAGCCATGAAGATGGTCATTTCCGGGGCGACGGGATTGGTCGGTTCGGCGCTGCGGGATGCCCTTCTCGCCGAAGGCGGCCACAGCGTCGCGCGGCTCACACGCCCTGGTGCGAAGGCGGTTGCCGGAGACATTCGCTGGGATCCCGCTGCTGGAACGATTGATTTAGTCCCTTTGGAGGGGGCCGACGCTGTTGTGAATCTCAACGGCGCCAGCATCGGCGAGCGGCGCTGGACGCCGGAGCGGAAAAATCTTCTTCGCAGCAGCCGCGTGGATTCGACGCGCGTGCTTGTGGATGCACTCGCAAGACTTGGGCGGAAGCCGAGTGTTTTCGTCTCTGCCTCTGCGATCGGGTTCTACGGCAGCCGCGGCGATGAACTCCTCACCGAGGCGAGCGCAAGCGGCGGCGACTTTCTGGCCGGCCTGGCGAGCGATTGGGAAGCCGAAGCGAGGCGCGCCGAAGCGAGCGGCATCCGGACGGTCATGGCCCGCTTCGGCATCATCCTTTCTGCTAACGGCGGGGCGCTGCCGCGCATGTTGACGCCATTCAAGCTCGGAGCCGGCGGGCGGCTCGGCAGCGGGAAGCAGTGGATGTCGTGGGTGGCGCTCGACGACGTCGTAAACGCGATTCGCGCGGCAATCTCGAACCAGCAGTTGCGGGGCGCGGTGAACGTCGTGGCGCCGAATCCAGTTCGAAACGTGGAATTCACGAGCGTGCTAGCAAAGTTCTTGCACCGCCCCGCCATCTTTCCAGCGCCTGCTTTCGCGTTGCGATTGGCGCTCGGGGAAATGGCCGACGCGCTGCTGCTTTCCAGCCAGCGCGTGCAACCGGAAAAGCTAATCGCGGCGGGCTACCAGTTCCGTCTGCCGCATGTCGAAGCGACGCTGCGAGCAGCGCTCAGCAGCGCGGAGAAACGCTAGCGCGCGATTCATTTTATCGCCGTCAGCGTCACTTCCACCTTCAGGATATGGCCGCTGATCGGATCCACCGCGACCGTCGCTTCGGCGGCACGGCCGTCGTGGAGCAGCGTAGTGATGTTGTTCTTGAAGTCGCGAATCAGCGGCTGCGTGCTCGGCGAGGGATCGCCCGGCGCCCATTCCTTGGCCTGATTGTTCGCCGTCCTTTCGACGAGGGACGAACGATCGATCGTTAACTCCACGCTGTAGGTGTCGCCATCCGTGCGCGCTGCGCGCGCGTCGATATTCGTTCCCACGTCAATATACTGGATGCCGTTTTCACCCGCCTTCGAGGCGGTCACCACGGGAACGCGAATACCGTCGCGCAATTGCGTGTAGTTGCGCGTTGGCCTAGGCTCGGCGATTGCCGCAAGAGACAGAGTGTAGGGCAGGCTGCTGATCTTCTTCGTTCCCTCGTATTCGGTGAGGAGCACCTGGAGCTTGAGCGGGGTGACCACCGCGCTCGACTGTTCCGATGCAGGCTTGTCCTGCGCGCGCGCGGCGAGCGGCGGGAGGATCAGCAACGCTGCGCAGCTAAGAATGCAACGCGAGAATCTCATTTTCCCTCCAGTGTCTTGCGTCTTCGTGCTGCTTACAAGACTCCGCTGACAGAGATTGGGTTCAGAAGCGGACCGTTTTCATCTACAGAATCGGCGATCGGAGCGGGCTTTTCGAGCGGGGCGGCGTCGATGTCTCTTACCTCGAGAAGTCCAGCGATAGCGCGCTGCGAGGTGGCGAGCCGACTGCCATCGATGCCTCCTGAGGCGATCGCGTCATGCCAGCGTAGAGCGGCAGCAAGCTGGCCGCGCGGCACGAGAACCTCGGGTTCTTGCGATTGGATTGCGGCCGCAAGAACGCGGGAATGGCGTTCGCGGGGCTGCGTTTCGGAATGCCGCATCATCGGAGAAACGGTCGCGCCGGCCAAACGCGCGGGAGATGCCCCGGCGGAAGTGGTTTGTCTCGGCACAGTGCGCTGGGGAGTGCGGAGCAGCAGCGCAACCAGTGCGGCAAGGGCCAGAACGCCTGCCACGACAGGAGTCCATGCAAGCCCGTAGTTCCGCAGCGGAACGGGTTCGGCCGCGATGCGCGAGCGGAGGCGCGTGGCGAAATAAGGCGAAGGCTCCCCCGCGACAAGCGATTCCACGCCGCGATCCACGGCCGCCGCGACCTCACGCGCATGCCGGTAGGCCTCGCGGCACGCATCACACTCGCCGGCGTGAGCCAGCAACTTGGCCTCTTGAGCAGGGTGAAGCTGGCCGAGCGCGGCGTCGGTCGCCCAGTCGGAGATGCCCCCGGAATGTTCTCCGCAAGTCATTGCAAAGCTTTCGCCAGTTGTTTTCGCGCGAGAAAGAGTCTCGACTTCACCGTGCCCTCGGGAATCTCAAGCAGGGCCGCTACTTCGCGCGTGTTGTAGCCTTCGATGGCAGCGAGCACCATCACGATGCGCAGCTTTTCGGGCAGCGCCTCGAGCGCCTGTGCGACGCGGCGCTCGAATTCCCTTGACGCGGCCAGACTTTCGAACGGGGGCGCGTGTCCGTCCGGTATCGCAGCGCGCTCGCGGCGTTCCCGGCGGCCTGCCGCGCGGATGCGATCGAGGGCTAGCCGCCAAGCGGTGCGCACCAGCCAAGCGCGGAACCGCTCGCGGTCGCGCAAGCGATGGAAATTGCGGTACGCGCGCAGCATGGCTTCCTGCGCCACATCTTCCGCTTCAGCGAAGTTGCGCAGCACGCCCAGCGCGACGCGGTACGCAAGCGTGGGGCAATCGGCCAGGCGCTGCTCGAACTCGCGCTCCAGCGCAAGGTCGAGGCTCACCGCGCTCCCCGAAAGACTCGCTGCCAGCGCATCCATGTCGGTCCTATCCAGCCAGACGCCGGTCGCGAGCTTTTGGTTCACGGTTTTTCGGTCAACGGTTCACAGGTCGAGACGTTCGAGCAGCGAGGCAAGATTCGAGTCGTCCACCACGAGATCGGGCCGCTGCATCGCGAAGTCCTCGACCTCGTCCAATCCTGCAAACAAACGCATCTTTGCTACAGCGTATTCCTCGGTGCCGCTGAGCACGCGGCCCGTTTGCTTGGCCCAAGCGTCGATGGCGGCGCGGCGGACGAGGATGCGAACCGGAAACATGGTCTTGCGGTCGGCGGAGACGTAGTAAACGTACTCGTTTCCTCCTGCGGCGCCGGACCCGGCCGCATGGGCATCTTGGAACTGATACTGGTAAACGTAGCCGCTCGCTGCCGAGTAGCTCTTGATGCGCCGAACCGTTTCAGGTTTGGCCATAAGCGCATTATTTGGTGCCAGATTTGCGCTGTCAACCGGGCTTGTCCGGCCCAACGACCCGGCCGGTTCAGTCTCCGGAGAAAGCGGCGTCAAGCTCCGGTTTCGGGAGTCCGAACGACTCCACCGGAGTCCGGAAATCGGACCGCCGCACTCCATAGAGACGGCCGCACAAACAAGGCGCTCTCCCAAATCGGGATGGAGCGTTCCGATGCGGAACATGCCCCAACGCTACAAGTCAGTTTTTCCGCCGCGCAAGGACGTGGATTGCTCAGGACATGCCAGCGCTGATTGTCGGCAAGTTGCCGAGATTCTGTGCCTTGCTGCCTGCAAGTGACATGCCTGGTGACCCTGCGCGTGGGACAGCAAGGAGGTGCTCCACCTTGGCACACGCCTTGCGATGCACACGGCGCATGGACAAACACCCCAGTGCGAACGACGCGGAACCTGTGGGGCCCCGAAAAGGAAGATGGCGGCGCACGACCACAGCTGCGCTCATTGTGTTTTGCGCCAGCGCGGCGATACTGCCTGGATGCGGCGGGGGAGCGTCGGGGGGCACAGCTCCCGGCAGTGTGACCGTAGCCATACAGCCCGCAAGCGCAACCCTTTTTCTGGGCCAGCCGCAACAAATCCAGGCGAGCGTCACGGGCGCGGCGAACGCGAACGTAACATGGAGCGTGAACGGCGTGCCGGGTGGGAATGCGAGCGTAGGAACGATCTCGGCAAGCGGGTTGTACACGGCTCCCGGGATTCTTCCCTCGCCCGCCAGCGTGACGGTGACGGCCAGCAGCCAAACAGATCCCCAAGCAAGCGCTTCAGCCCGAGTCGCGCTGCAAGACGACATCGTGGTGAGTGTCTCGCCGACGGCAGTGACGGAACCAACCGGAGGCGCGCAAGTGTTCATCGCAAGCATAACGGCAACGGGTAGTCCCGCCACAAGCGTCACGTGGAGCGTCAACGGAGTCCCAGGCGGAAACTCAACTGTGGGTACGATTGTCTCGAACGGAATCTACACGGCGCTGTACACGGCTCCGCCCGCTGTGCCTTCGCCGGCCATGGTGAGCGTCACCGTGACGAGTGTAGCGGACAGCTCGAAATCAGCGAGCGCCAGCGTAACGATCACGTGCACGGCAACGAATTCGATTTCGCCCGCGCAGGCGAATGTCCTGCTGGGACAGACGCAGCTCTTCAGTGCGTCGTTCTGCCTTGCGGGAGGCGAAACGATCACCTGGGATGTGAATGGAATTGCCGGAGGCAATCCGCAGCTCGGGACTATCCTCAACACCACGGTGAACGCGGCGCTGTACACGGCGCCGGTGGACTTGCCCGCTGTGAATCCGCTTGCGGTCCACGGAACCGCGGGCGCTGCAGCCGCTTCGGCCAGCGTCACACTGACAAGCGCCGTCAGCGTGTCCGTGTCGCCAGCGGCTACCGAGGTCCCAGTGAACGAGCGGGCTTCGTTCGTGGCCAACGTTGCGAACACCTCCGACACGACCGTGTGGTGGTCGGTGAACGGAATTCCCAACGGCAGCACCGCTACGGGACAGATTTGCCTCTCGCGATCGAATCCTTGCGTTGCGCCATCCGGCGCGGTTTCCGGCGCCATCGATTTCCTCGCCCCAGTGTCCGTGCCGCCGACGAATCCCGTCAGTGTCACGGCCACGAGCCATGCGGATCCCTCGAAATCAGGCAGCGCCGCGGTGACTATCACCGGCGGTTCGGCGGGAGTGCAAGTTACCGTGTCGCCCTTGTACGCCTTCGTCGCTCCGTCGGGGGCGAACGCGAGCACGCAGCAATTCTTTGCGAGCGTAGTGGGGAGCCCCAACGCCGCGGTTACATGGAGCGTGCAAAGCGGCGTCCCGGGCCAGGGATGCGGCGGGGCAGCCTGCGGCTCGATGAGCGCAAGCGGACTCTATACCGCGCCTAGCGTCGCACCATCTCCCAACGCAATCGCGGTAATCGCGACAGGCCAGGCCGATCCGACCCAGTCGGCGTCGGCCATTGTGGCCATCACCAGCGGCCCGACGATTGAGGTGGTGCTGCCGTCCAGCGTGATGGCCGGTGCGGTCGAGGGCTTTCCGCTCGAGCTGCAAGGGTTCAACTTCGTCGCGGGAAGCGGGAGCGGAGCGTCCACCATCCTGGTGAACGGGGCTCCGCGCGCGACGACTTGCCCGAACGCAGAAACCTGCACGATGGCGCTGAATCCGGCCGACGTGCAAGCCGCAGCCACGCTCACGCTCGAAGTGCAGAACCCGGGAGCACCTGGCGCACTTTCGAATCCTGTTCCGTTCGTCATCGTGCCGTTCGACGTTTCCGAAGACACCATTGCGCTCAGCACAGCCCAACCCGCCGCGACCGGGATCAGTTTGATCGTCACCGAACCGACTACAGCGGCCGCGTCCGGGCCCATCGACGTGGACCTGATCGGCTTTCTTACCGGCGGAAGCACCTGCGGGATTGGAGCCTCGCCGCTCACGGTGACACGGCCAGCATCCGGCACAGCCACATTCGCCCTGTGCATCCACGGCAACGGACTCGACCCGTCGTTCACCTACGCATTCACGAGCCCGAGCGGCGCGGCGGGCGGCGACATCGGCGTGACCGCATCCGCCATCTCCGGGCTGTTCCCCAACATGATCGAGCTGGATTTGCAGATAACAAACGCAACGGTTCCGGGAGTGCGCACACTGTTGGTCACCACGCCCAACAGCGACCGCGCCGCTTCGACCGGAATGCTGGAGGTGAAATAGTGCTTCACGCGCGACGCATTTTGTTCTCAGTGTCGCTTGGCGCAATTCTTTGCGCGGGGCTCGGAGCGACGACGCTCGAGCACATGTCGCTTGCGAAAATGGCGGGTTCGGCTGACCTCATCGTCCAGGCCGAATGCACAGCGAACTCAACCGCGTGGGACGCCGGCTTCGCTCGCTTTATCCCGATCCGGAGGACACGGTAGACGTGGGCGAGATACGCGGCCAAATCGTTCCGGCCAA
>Ga0187846_10000041_pt1 | contig 72071 bp, 80 predicted proteins | sample TC_taG_FD_161473 | JGI IMG/M metagenome (GOLD analysis project Ga0187846, IMG submission 161473) | Biofilm microbial communities from the roof of an iron ore cave, State of Minas Gerais, Brazil - TC_06 Biofilm (v2) | ecosystem: Environmental > Terrestrial > Deep subsurface > Cave > Wall biofilm... | reverse complement strand
CGCTGCCCGGAAAGGTCGAGAGACCCCAATGGGTGACCAGGCATCGCCGAACCAAGGCGGTACCTAATGCGGCTAGCCGATCGGCTTCATGTTGTGCAGTGCCAAAGCTCGACGCATGAGGACCGAACGTCGGAACCCATGGACTGTCGAGCGCGAGAAGCGCTGGCAGTCTTCCTTATTTTCCGAGCTCGCTCACGCTCGCTCGGAACACTACAGGTTCGCTCGGAACGCTCGAGGAGGTGATCGCAACCGTGGACGGCAGCCATAGTCCTTCCTTTGATTCACCCGATCCCCGCGACGCCGCGACTGAAGGGCCGACCGCCACGGGGTTCACCTAATACGATTGGAGACTCGTGTCATGAAGAAACTCATTGTTCGTATTACCGCAGCCCTGGACCGCGCGCTCACTGCTCTGTGCGAGCGCTACGAACACAATAAGGCGTGGTCTGAAAAGCTGTTCTTGTCCTAGTGCATGCGATCGTTGGAACCCGTACGGATCGTAGAGTCATCCTGTTGACCGCGTGGATGGTGCTGGTGTGCTGCCGGATCTGCAGCGCCGAACCGACGCCCGCGCCGTCACAGTCGGCGCCGCCGCGTGGTCTGCAATACGCACTCGACGGCTTTACGTCGTTCGTCGATCAGGCGATGGGCGGAAGCGGCGTCGTGCCGCCGGAGGGCGCAGGGTTCGCAGCAGGTTCTCCGCTCTCGCCGATGACGCCGTACGACACGTTCTCGAGCGCGCCAGCCGTCTCGGGCATCGCAAGCGTGACGCAGTTGGACGCGACCGCCACATATTTCGCCTCACGTTTCAACGCTTCGGCCACGCTCGGCGCCGCCTACTCCGCCGGCAGCGTTCAAAACGCCGCCTACTGGAGCGAGAATCTGCTGCCAAAGTTGAACCCACATCTCGGTTCGACGCTGCTTGGGTACCAAGTAGCGTTTCCGACGCACGCGGGGCAGGGCGATGGTCAGGCGGCGGCTGTGAAACTCCTCTCGGGATCTGTTGCGACCAACGACGGCGCACTGCAGTTGCGCGGCGGATGGTTCAACCTCGCGCAAACCGACCGGTTCATCTTCCTTCAACCGACGCTCACGAACGCGACGCCCTCGCTCGGCGTCCAAACTGCCGAGTCGCTCGGTGATGGTCCACCGACTCTGAGCGCATGGCCCGCGCAGCCGGTAGGACTCGCGCTCGACGGCATCGATTTCGTCGCGCGACGAGGCGTCGGCACGCTCGAAATCGCGAACGCGGCGCTCCCCGCGCTGCCGGGAACGGCGGCTCGCATCACCCTCGGCTCGGTCGTCCTCGACCACGGAGAGGGTACGCGCTGGTCCGGCGAGGCGCTGCATGTCGCCACCGGCGGCGAGTTCCTGAACACGACGACGATGTTCGGCGCGAACGCGATGACCAATCCCGGTCCTCAGGGGCCGTTGCCGAGCAGCACGCTGGGCGGGCAGCAACAGACGATCGTCGGTCTGCGCGGAGCGTTCCATGTCGCGCGCGCGGTTGACGCGACAGTAGAATTGGGGCGCGCGTGGTACAATGCGGACCACGTGTTCGAGCCCGGTACGAACGCACCCGGGAATTTCGTCCATGCGGTGCTCGCACGCGGTTTCGGCCGAAACAACGTAGCCGCAGAGTTTTTCCGTTTCGAGCCGCGCTATGCGACCGCCATCTTGCCATATGGCGCGCCGGAAAACGTGTGGAGCTGCGCGTGGTCGTGGCCGGGCCCGTGGCTCAAATCGAACTACCAGCTCGCCGACAACACCGCGTTGGGCGTGAACCGGCAGGGTGTTCGGTTACGGTATTCGCTCCAAGACGGACCCGTCCAACTGCGCGCGTCGATCGCGCAGTATCGCCAGATCGATCAGGCGGTTCTCAGCAACGTCAACCAGGTCGGCTTCGTCGACGGATTCTTCCTCCCGCAGTTCGACAACTCGGGAACGTCGGGAGTGGCCCATCAATACGCATTATGGATCGCGTGGCATCCGGCATTCGGCGACGTGATCCTCGACTACGTCAACGACACGCAACACCGCGACTTTACGCCTGCGCACCCGGAGGACGCCGTCTCATATCAGGCGCCGCAAGTCGTCCTCACCTATGCGCACCGGCTCGGCAAGCGCGCTCTTGCCGCCGCCGGCTATGGCAGGTACGCCATGCGCGGTTCGTGGGCGTTCGGGTCAACCACCAATGTCGACTACCGCCAAGGCGTCGCGTTCATCGGCGCACAGGTCGCGCAGTCGGATCACGCCGTGCTCCTCGTGCAGGCGCGGCACGTTGGATTCAACGGTCTGCCATCGCAGCCGGGCGGACCGCTGCCGAATTTCAGCGGCACGCAGTTGGTGATCGAACAGCGTTTCCATGCGTAGAGCTCTTGCCGGCCGAACGATCGCCATCACCGGCGCAAACGGCGGCATCGGCCGTCACACGGCGCTCGCCCTCGCGCGCGCCGGCGCTCACGTCGTCCTGGTGTGCCGTACCCTCGAGCGCGCGCAGCAAGCTTCGGCGTTCATTCGCGCTGCATGCCCCGACGCGACGATCAGCGCCGACTCCGCCGACCTTTCCGTGTTGGCCGAGGTGCGCGGCCTCGCCCAGCGATTGGCGGCGGACCATGGGAACTTGAGCGTGCTCGTCAACAACGCCGGCGTGATCTCTCCGCGCCGCGTGCTCACCAGCGACGGCCTCGAATTGACCTTCGCGGTGAATCTTTACGCGCCGTTCTTGCTGAGCTTGCTGCTGCTCGAAACGCTGCGCACGAACGCACCGGCGCGCATCGTCAACGTCAATTCAGATTCGCATCTGTCGGAGTCGCTGAATTTGGACGACCTGCGCGCCGTCGGACGTTATTGGCCGCCGACAGCGTACGGACGCTCCAAACTCGCCAACATGATCTTCACGCGAGAATTCGCTCGCCAGATCGACCCGGCGGCGGTGAGCATGAATGCGCTCCATCCGGGTCTGGTGGCGACTGATTTCGGCGATGTCGGCGGCATCGTCGGCTTCGGCTGGCGATTCGCGAAACTGGGCGGCATTTCGCCCGAACAGGGGGCAAAGACGCCGGTGTATGTCGCGTCGTCCACCGACCTCGTTGCGAAGAGCGGCGGCTACTATCGCGATTGCGCGGTGGCTATGCCGAACCCGCTCGCCTCAGATCAGGCGCTCGCGCGGGGACTGTGGGAATACTCCGCCGATGTCACGGGCCTGCACGGAGCCGTGTAGCGCGCGCTACTGGTCGTGCGGAGCGTGTTCGATGTCGACGCGGGTTTGGGCATTCACCGCAGCCTTGCACTCAGCCGAGTCCTGCTGTTGCGGGTTATCGCTGCACCACTTGAGTTTGTCTGCTCGCTCGGTCGGGTGGCCGTAGTACCAGTCCGCGCCGCGGTCGCCGCTCGGCGCCAGACCGGTCGAGCGGAAGATGAAGACCGCCACCATGCACATGATCACCAACGTGAGGAGCATGCCAAGAGCGCGCATGTTCACGTGTTTCCACGGCTAAAAGCCTTCACATGCGTGTCGCAGGTCACGAGATTTGACTCTTGCCCGCTGAGGACAGGGTCAGGTGAACAAGCCTCGCGCCGGCGTTGGAGTTGTTTCTACGCCGGCGCGCGAACCAGCCACGCACGAGACCGCGTCCAGACGGGAGGCGAAGGCATGCATCCGATCTATGGGGACGATTTTTGGCTCGGCGTTGCGATAATTCTGCTTATCCTCATCCTCCTTGTGGTGACCGGCCACCTCAAGCTTTAGGTGTGAGTTGCGGTCGGCGAGGGTTTCGGCGACTCCGACTCTACAGGCTCCGGCGATTCGGACTCTCCCGGCTCCGGCGATTCGGACTCTCCCGGCTCAGGCGACTCGGGCGACTCTGATGGCTCCGGTGACTCGCTGACGTCGTCGACGGTCTCGTTCTCGGCGACATCATCACCAGCAGTGTCAGTCACGTGGATTGTCGCGGTGCCCTGAGCGATGCCCTTCGCGTTGAATTGGTTTGCGCTCGAGCCTTGCGTCACGACGACGCTGTTTTGATTCGAGTTTGAGATGTGAAATTGTCCACCCGGTCCAGTGGCCGTCATGGTGATGCTCGACGTGTGCCCCGAACTTGAGATCCCGTTGCACGTCGATGTGACGGTCAAGGATCCCGAGCTCGTGGTGCCGGCGACGCATCGCAACATCGGCGCGATCATCGGTCTCGGGCTGTTCATCGTTGTGCTGCTGCACGCAATCAGCACACTGGCGAGAACAACTAGACTCGCAGTGGCGATTGTCAGACCACGGTTCATATGCCCCCCTTTTTCGGAGTGCCCGGTAGTTTGCCGGTACCCCGCGTGCGGTTGGATAAACGGCTATTTCGCCAGAGCGGGCTCTTCTTAAGGAAAACTAAAGACAATGTGAGCCTCCTGGTTCCGGATCGGGGGACGAACCCACGCTTGGAACGCTACAACTGTGATCCGACCACCACGGCGTTCCCATCGGTCGACGCTGACACGCCGCCCTCGAGATCGGTTCGGAAGAGCACTGCTCCCGCCGCGCGGATGGCGGAGACCGTGCGCGCGCTTGGGTGACCGAACAAGTTGTGACGGCCGCATGAGATGATCGCGACCTTCGGGTGGACTGCCGCCAGGAATTCCGGCGTGCTCGAATAGGCGCTCCCGTGATGGCCTACCTTGAGGATATCCGCGCGAAGCTCGCTTCGACCGTGTGAGAGCAGACGCGCTTCCGCCTCCGACTGCGCGTCGCCGGTGAGCAGCAACGTCACGTGCCCGAACGTCACGCGCAAGACGACCGAGTTGTTGTTGATGTCCGATGTCGTTCCAGCGATCAGCGGCAGTTCCGGTGCGAGAACTTGGACGTGGGTTGCCGGCCCAAGATCGAATGTGACGCCGCGCTCGGCTCGGGTCCAGCGGATGCGCCGCCGGCGCACGACGTCAAGCGCGCGGTGATACGCAGGCCCTGAGTACAGTTGTGCTGAGTCGTAGAGAGCGCCCACGCGCTCGCGCTCCAAGATGACCGGCAAGCCGCCGGCGTGATCGCCGTGCGGATGCGTGAGCACCACAGCGTCGAGATGCAGCACCCAATGTCGCAGCAAGAAAGGCAAGACTGTGCGCGTTGCGATGCGGTCGCCGATCGGCTGCGCCACGACGGCGCTGCCCGTGCGCTCGAGCCTTCCGCCGCCATCGACCAGCATCGCATGCATGCCGGGAGCGCGCACGAGCAAGCAATCGGCCTGGCCGACGTCGAGCGCATCGAAATGCAACCGTGGATCAAGCGCCGCTTGGAAGCCGGGTATGACGAAGACAAGCGCAAGCGCTGCGACCACTGCGCAACTGCCTCGCGCAATGCGCGTAGCGGGCAGGCCGGATTGCACGGTCCATGCGAACGCAGCGAGCGCGAGCCAATACAATATAAGGAAGACATGGCTTGGCGGCGGCACGTCGACGTGCGCATAGGGCAGCGTCGCAAAACGCTCCACGATTCCGATGAGCATCGTCAAGCACCACTCCGTTAGATTCGAGAACGGAGGTGCAAGGAGCGGAAACGCGAGCGCCGCGGCGGCGTACGCGGAACCGAACGCCATCACGAAGCCGACGAGCGGCACGACCGCGAGATTTGCAAGCACGGCGTACGGTGTGAACGCGTTGAAATACAGCGCTTGCAATGGCCAAAGCGCGATTTGCACCGCCAGATTCGTGCGCACGAGCTCTGCGAGCCAGTGCGAGCCCCATTCGCCTGCCCTCAGTCCCAACCGCGCGAGGGCCGGACCGAGCAGCGCGATCCCACACACGCAGGCGAACGACATCGAAAACGATGGCGCGAGCAGGACGAGTGGATGCGGCATGACGACCGCGAACGCCGCCGCGCCGAGCACCGCGGACGGCGTGCGGCCGCGTCCAGCCTCATAGGCGAACGTGCCGGCCGTGAGCATGGTGGCCGCCCGCTCTGTCGGCACGTGCAGGCCAGCCAGCATCGCGTAGATCCAACAGGCAGCCACCAAGATCGCTGCACGCACAGTGCGTGGAAGCGGTGTCAGCGTTAGGAGGCCGGCGACGAGCGCCGCCATGATGCCGAGATGCAGTCCGGCGGTAGTCAAGACATGCACGGTGCCCGTGTCGGCAAATTCCTGGCGCAGCGTCGCGGGGAGATTACCGCGATCGCCCCAGAGGACGCCTTCGAGCACGGTCGCATCAAGCGGCTGGAGCCGGGACTCGACGGCGTCCGCGAAACGCCCTCGAGCGCGCGCCCACCACGCGCTCCATCCCGGCGCCAACCCGCCGGCGTTCACGTCGCTCGCGCGATGCGCGCTCAGTATAAAGGAGATGCCTTGATCGTTCAGCGTGTCGCGCTCGGCGGGCTCGCCATCGTTGCGCGCGCCGCTCGGTGCGTCGACGCGCGCACGAATCTGCACGATGCTGCCCGCCAGCGCCCGCACGGGGCTGTCGGCGGGCATTTCGAGCAACGCGGTCAGGCCCCGAACGTTAAGCGCGTTCGTTGAACGCGCTACCACATTTCTTGAGCCGGGCACGGCGCACCAATCGATCGCAACTCGAGCCGCAAAGCCGCTCGGCGATGGCCGCGGCCGCTCGAGTGCGACCGCGCGGCATATCACGTGCCTGCCGTCATACGCGTCGACGCGAGTCCGTTCGTTGCTGGTGCGAGCGGCCACAGCGGCAAGAGCGCCGAGTGCGCACAGGCACGCACCGGCGAGGACGAGTCGCGCGAACCTCGATCGGCGCGACAGCACGGCCGACGCGATGAGCGCGGCGGCCCACGCAACTCCGGCGGCGACTTGTATCGGTGCGACTTGCGCAGTCGCGATGATCCCGAGTGAATACGATGCGAACGCGAATGCGAGCAAGTGAGTGCGAACGAACTGCTCGACTTGCGCCATATTCGGGTGACATCACGCGCGCAAGTCTGCTCGTCAAGCGGCACCAGGAGCGCCATTGAAACACGCGGAACAACAAAGTCCAGGCAATCCGCTCAAACATTCGCGTCGAGCGCTGCTGTGAGAGGGGAGTGAATCGCGTGACGGCGTTGATCATCGTGCTTCTCATCTTGATCCTGCTGGCGGTCACCGGTCATCTGAAACTCTAAGAGCACTAGGTTGCGCATTCTCGTCACCGGCGGCGCGGGTTTCATCGGCTCGCATGTCGCGGACGCGTTCGTCGCCGCCGGCCACGACGTCGCGGTCGTCGACAATCTCTGGGAACACGGCGGCGGCAGGCGCGGCAACCTCACCAAAGGGTTGCAGCTCTTCGAGCGCGACATCCGTGACGCGGGCCTCGCCGACGTCTTCACGGCGTTCCGACCGGAAATCGTCAGCCACCACGCCGCGCAGCACAGCGTCGCGATCTCGACGAAAAATCCGCGCTACGATGCCGACGTCAACATCTCCGGACTGATCAATCTGCTCGACCTCGCCGGGCGCCATCGCGTCCGCAAGGTGATTTTCGCATCCTCGGCCGCGACCTACGGCACGCCGCGCTATCTTCCGATCGATGAAGCGCACCCCCAAGCGCCCGAGTCTCCGTACGGCATCAGCAAGATGGCCGCGGAGCACTACCTGAGGTATTTCGCGGCGGCAGGTGGTCCGGCGTTCACCGCGCTGCGTTACGGGAACGTGTACGGGCCGCGGCAGGATCCAGCAGGCGAGGCGGGCGTGATCGCCATCTTCGCATCGCGGATCCTTGCCGGCCGTCCGATCCGCATCGACTGGGACGGCGAGCAGCAAAAGGATTACGTGTACGTGGGCGACGCGGCGCGCGCCAACGTGCTGGCGCTCCGATCCGGCGACGATGAGTGCATCAACATCGGTACCGGAATCGGCACGTCCGTGAATGCGCTACATCGCGCGATCGCCGGCGCGGTCGGCCGCGACGTCGGCGTCGAGCAAGCTCCGAAGCGGCCGGGCGATGTCCACACGTCCATTTTTGCGATCGAAAAAGCAAAGGCTATTCTTGCCTGGGAACCGGAAGTGCCGCTGGCTGAAGGGATCGCGCGGACGGTCGGATTCTTTCGGGAGGCGCCTCCGCTCGCCTGACGAAACCTGCAGCCCGCTTTTGTCGCAGAGAGGCCGCTCGTCATGACGACAATGATCGCGTTGTTTTTCGCCCTTGTCCTCGCACCGGTTGGGAACCCTCCACCCGCTGGTGGGACCTTGACGTGGGGGCAAACCGCGCAGATGAACTGGACGCAAGCGCAGATGCAGGCCGTCCACATCGGGAACCGCATCTATCTCATCGGTGACCGCGATACGCTCCACGTGTACGACACATCTGCAAACACGTGGAGTACGGGCACCGCCCCGCCGGAAAACCAGTTCGGTCCGGCGGTCGCGCTGCGCGGCAAGATCTACATCGTCGGCGGTGTGACGGGCAAACGAGTCACGAGCAATTGTGAAGCCTACGACCCGTCGACCGATAAGTGGACGAGCGTCGCGTCGCTGCCCTCCGCTCGTGGTGCCGGCGGCGCCGCCGTTCTCAACGGAAAAATCCACCTCGTCGGCGGGCGAGCATATCAAGGAGCGACGCTTGTGGACGTGAACGACCACTTGGTGTACGACCCGGCCGCCAACGCATGGCACTCGGATGCGCCCATGCCGACGTCGCGCGACGGATTGTCGTTGGTCGCGATACCGTCGTCCAACACGCTGTATGCCGTCGGCGGATGGAATGCGCAGTCGATGAATCCGTCCAACGCAAACGAAGCCTATAACGCGGCTACCAAGACGTGGACGAAGGCTGCCCCGATTCCGACGGCGCGATTCGGCGCCGGCAGCGCGTTGGTCAACGGCACGATCTACATCATGGGCGGCAGCACCAACAGAGTGATGTACTCGGTCATCGAGACCTATAACGTCGCTGCGGGTGCGTGGTCGACGCTTGGAGGCTTGCCCTCAGCCCGCCCGTACGAGAGCGCGGTCGCCATCAACGGCACGATCTTCGCGACCGGCGGAGACCTGTGCCAAGCCAGCGCTTGCTACAAGACCAACAAGTTCTGGACGCTGACGCCGTAGCCTAACATATCGGATGGATCGCGCAGCGCTCGCCCAGCTCGTGCTGGGCGTGCATCTCGCCGTCGTTTTCTTCATCGTGTTCGGACTGATCGCGATTCCGCTGGGAGCGCGCCTCGGGTGGGCGTTTGTCCTCGCTTTTTGGTGGCGCGCCTTGCACCTCGGCGCGATGACGGTCGTCGCGCTGCAAAAGCTCCTCGGTCAGCTTTGTTTCTTGAGCGTCTGGGAGTTCGATTTGCTGCGGGGCGCGGCGCAAAACGATCGAGGCATACAACCGATCCTCGCCTTCGGCAGCCGACTCATCCATTGGGACGCGCCGTTGTGGTTTTTCGCCGCCTTGTACGCGGTGACGTGGCTCTACGTCGTATGGCTCTGGCGCCGCTTCCCGCCGGTTAAGCTACGACGATATTGAGTAGCTTGTCGGGAACGAATACCTTCTTGCGCACCGTCTTGCCGGCCAGTTGAGCCTGAACCGTCGCAACCGCCCAGGCCTTGTCGAAGACCGCGTCTTCGCTTGAACCCGGCGCGGCCTCGATCGTCCCGCGATGTTTGCCGTTCACCTGTATCACGAACGGGATCGACGTCCGCGTGAGGGCGCTCTCCTCATAAGCGGGCCAGCGCTGCTCGTGGATGCTGCTGCGCTGCCCGGTGAGCTGCCATAACTCCTCGGTGATGTGCGGCGCGAAGGGGGCGGTCAAGAGCATGAGCGCTCGGAGACCTTCGACGAACGCGGGCGAACGTGCGGCATCCGCATTCGAAGCAGCATATGCTTCGAGATCGTTCAAGAGCTCCATGATTTTCGCGATGCTCGTGTTGACGTGCAATCTGTCGCCAAGCTCTTCAGTCACTTGCATGATCCGCAAATGCACGGCATAGCGCAACGCCGGGTCCGCCCTGCCGTCGGCGGGAGCAGCAGCGGCCTGATGGCGCAGCGCGTCTGAGAACCGCAACACGAGCCGCCAGATGCGATTGAGCATCCGCGTCGCTCCCGCGATGCCGGTCGTCGACCACGGAAAATCCGCATCGGGCGGGCTGTCGGACACCTCGAAGATGCGCAGCGCGTCGACGCCGTAGCGGTCGCCGGCGTCGTCGATTCCGACGACGTTGCCGTGCGACTTGCTCATCTTCTCGTGGTTCTCACCGAGGACGAAGCCTTGGTTGAACAGCCGCGTGAAGGGCTCGTCGTTCGGCACTAGACCTTCATCGTGCAACACCTTGTAGAAGAAACGCGCGTACATGAGATGCATCACGGCGTGCTCGGCGCCGCCGATGTATTGATCGATCGGCGCCCAATAATCGACCGCGCCCTTCGACCACGGCGCCTGCGATTCGTGGGGACTCGCGTAGCGCAAGTAGTACCACGACGAGCACATGAATGTGTCCATCGTATCAGTCTCGCGCGTCGCAGGTCCGTCGCCTTTCGGACAGGTCGTGTTCACGAACGACGGCACGTGTTCGAGTGGATTGCCTTGGATGCCGGTGAAGGGCGCATCGTACGGCAGCACGACTGGCAACTGATCCTCGGGCACCGGCACGAGTCCGTGCTGCGGACAGTTGACGAACGGCACGGGCGCGCCCCAATACCGCTGTCGCGAGATCAGCCAATCGCGCAGTTTGTAATTGACGGTCTGCTGGCCGATGCCGCGTTCGATGAGCAGCTCCGCGATCGCTTGACGCGCGTCCGCGCTGCTCAGGCCGGAGAACTCGCCTGAATTCGTGAGCACGCCGTCGTCGACGTAGGCCACATCGCGCACGCGAAAGTCCGGTTGGCCGAGCGGCACGATGACTGTTTTGATGTCAATGCGATACTTGCGGGCGAAGTCGCCGTCGCGCTCGTCGTGCGCGGGCACGCCCATCACCGCACCGGTGCCATAACTCGTGACGAGGTAGTTGACGATCCAAATCGGCACGCGTTCGCCTGTCAGCGGGTGCTTGGCGTGCGCGCCCGAGAAAACGCCCAGTTTCTCCATTAACTGCGTGCGTTCGAGCTCGCTCTTGTTCTTCAAGGAATCGATGAACGCACGCACTTGGGGTTCTTCCGGCCGGCCGGCGATGAGCCGCTCGACCGACGGGTGGTCGAATGCGACGGCGGCGAAGGTCGCGCCGTAGATCGTGTCCAGACGCGTGGTGAACGTGCTGATCTTCTCCTGCATCCCAGCGACGTCGAAAGAGAACGTCGTGCCTTCGCTGCGCCCGATCCAGTTGCGCTGCATCGTCTTGATGCGTTCCGGCCAACCCGGCAGCCGCTCGAGGCCCTCAAGCAGCCGGTCGGCATACTTCGTGATCCGGAAGAACCATTGATTGACCATGCGTTGCTCGACTTGCGAGCCGCAGCGCCAGCATCGCCCGCCTTCGGCCTGTTCGTTCGCTAAAATCGTTTGATCGGTGGGGCACCAGTTGACGGCTGCTTCCTTCTTATACGCGAGCCCGCGGCGGTGCATGAGCAAGAAGAGCCACTGCGTCCAGCGGTAGTAGTCGGGCGCCGAGGTGTCGACGACGCGCGTCCAATCGTAGGCGACGCCCAGGCGGTGCAGCTGACGTGTCATGTTCGCGATGTTCTGCTCAGTCCAGTCGGCCGGGTGGACACCGCGTTGAATCGCGGCATTTTCCGCCGGTAGGCCAAAGGCGTCGAAACCCATCGGATGCAGCACGCTCAGACCGCGCATGCGCCGAAAACGGCCGACGACGTCACCGAGCACGTAGTTGCGCGCGTGCCCGACGTGCAGATCGCCGCTCGCGTACGGCAACATCTCGAGCAGGTAATACTTCTGCTTGCCGGGATCTTCGCGGACTTCGTTCTGGCGGCGCTCCTCCCAGATGCGCTGCCATTTCGGCTCGATCGCCTGCGGCTCGTACGCCGGAATCTCAACTAATGTCATGCAGTGCTATTGTACCATTTCCCGCCGCTCAAGCCCTTGACGTTCGTTGGGGCTCGCGGGATTGACGCGGCGTGAAGATGTTTGGATTCGACCAGCGTTGGCTTGTCGTGGGTTGCGGCGTCCTTGCGCTCGCGGTCGGACTGCTCGTGCCGCGTCCGTCGGCGTTCGCGACCCGTGGAGCGCATGCCGACGCTACCGTGCCGCCCGAGTTGGCTCGGACTGACGCACCACTGCCGCCGCCAGACGTTTCGCCGACCGTTTCGAGGTTGACCGTCGACGTCTGCGGAGCCGTGCGAAATCCCGGCGTTCTCGAACTCGCTCCCGGCACTCGCGCGATCGACGCTGTCAAGGCGGCCGGCGGACCGCTGCCGGAGGCCGATCTCGACCGAGTGAACCTCGCGCAGCCGCTGGTCGACGCCATGAAGTTGTGCGTGCCGCGCAAGGGTCAAAGCGCAGCCTTTGACTCCTCACAAGTTGATGATGCGGCGGCACCTTATCGGTCGACGCGCCATCACGGGCGCGGCGCGTACGGAAGAACATCGAACAAGCTCTTGCCGGGTCAGACGCTAGACGTCAACACGGCGACAGCGGACGAACTCACGCGCTTGCCGGGCGTCGGGCCGGGGCTCGCGCAGCGCATCGTCGAGTTTCGGCTGCAGAACGGTCCTTTTCAGAGCACCGACGATTTGCAGAACGTTCCCGGTCTCGGCGCATCTAAATTCGAACGTCTCGCACCGTTCGTGCGCTTGTAGCGTTCCGTGCGAACGCCAATGTAGTGGCGGCCTCTTGAGGCCGCCAATGTAGTGTTCCGAGCGAGCGACAGCGAGCTCGGATGAAATGAACCGCGGCTGCTAGTGCGGCGTACGTTTCAAGACCAGCTCGCTGTTTTCACGTGCGAGGAGAGCGTCAATCGTGGCGGGTTGACTGCGCCGGCGTTTTTCGTCGATTGCTTCAAGCGTGAAACCGCGCTCAACAAGCCAGCCAAGCAGCAACGCAGGGTCGTCGCCGGCCTCGCGCACGAACCGCGGGAAAAACTCCATGACGATCGTCAGCGGCCGCCTTGAAGCGAGCAGCACCGGCGACGCACGCAGAATCGCGGGTTCGGCGCCTTCCGCGTCGAGTTTGACGAGGTCCGGCTCGATCTTCTCTTGCGCGATGAACGCATCGAGCGTCGTCATCGGAACTTCGAACGGGGTACGTTGATCGGTCGCCATCATCGGATTCTGCTCGAGACCGGCGACGAGAGAACCGCCGCCTCGATGACGGCTCGCCCGATAGAACGTGGCGGTGCCGTTGCGGCCGCCGACGGCTCGCTCAACGATGCTGACCCAGCCCTGCAATCCGTTGATCTCGACGTTGTCACGGGCGAGTTGGGCGAGCTCGGGATCGCACTCGAACGCGTGCACTCGTCCGGACGCGCCGACAGCCCTGCCCATCGTGAGCGTGAAGTAGCCGATGTTCGCGCCGATCTCGATGACAGTCATGCCGGGACGCAGCGACTGTAAGAGCACTCGTTCGGTCCATTCTTCCCAGACGCCGTCAAGAATGAGATGCGGGGAGATCGAGACGTCGCGCGAATCGACGTAAAGTTTCAGCCCGGTGCGCGTCTTGAGCAGCACTCGATTGTCACCGACGTAGGTGGCGCCGGTTCGCGGGCGGTCGAACATCGGTCCGCGCTTTCTCCGATGCGCGTGCGCTTTCCTGAACGTGCATCCGATGATCACGCTGCCGCGTACTCCAAGGCGGAGGCCATCCGAATGCGACACATTGCGATCTTACTCTTTACGCTCGCGCTCACCGTCGGGGCGACCGCCGCCGCAAACGCGTCGGAGAGCGTCACGCTCGCGAGCGTGCTCGGCGCCGGCGACTGGCTCAACGGCCGCCCGACCGCCCAGGATGTTCGCGGCAAAGTCGTCTTGCTCGATTTCTACACGTTCGGCTGCTTCAATTGCAAGAACACCGAGCCGAACTTGCGCGCGCTCTACAAGAGCGTGCCGCGCAGCGATCTCGTCATCATCAGCGTGCATTGCCCGGAAACCCCCTACGAGCGAAGCCGAACCCATCTCATCGCCAGCATGAGCGACCAGGGCGTTGTGTGGCCCGTCGCCGTGGACAACGAGTTTCGGATCTGGAACGCGTACGGCGTGAACGCTTGGCCGACGCAGATGATCTTCGATCGCCGCGGCGTGCTGCGCCAGACGATCGTCGGCGACTCGCAAGATCAAACGGTCGACTCGACGGTGAATCAACTCATCAAGGAACGGTAAGGCGCTCTCAAGAGCGAGCCGCTACAAATCCGAGCTCGCTTGCGCTCGCTCGGAACACTACATTCCTAAATTGGAATGGACTCTCAAATGCCGGCGAACCACTCGTAACCGCGGTCTTCCCAGTACCCGCCACGGCCGTACGCGGCGCCAAGCCCTGCGACCACTTCGATCCGCTGAACGTGCTTGGCACTCTTGTATCCCAACTGCGTGGGTACCGTCAAGCGCACGGGGGCGCCGTTCTTGGGCGGAATCGGCTGGTCGTTGAGCTCGTAGGCGAGCACGGCCTGCGGATGTGACGCTTGGTGCATGTCGAGCGATTCGTAATACTTCGTGCCGGTGCCGTCATCGTCCATGCACCAAAAGATCACGTAGCGCGCCTGCGCGAGCGGCTGTGCTTGCGCGATGACGTCGCGCAGTTGAGCACCGCGCCATTTGCCGATCACGCTCCAGCCCTCGACGCAATCGTGGCGCGTGATCTGTGCGCGAGGTTTGAAACGAGTACGCAAGTCGTCTAGGCTGTACGAACCCGGCCGCGCGACAAGTCCGGTGACGAACAAGCGATAGCCCCGCCAGGCGTTGCGCATCCACTGCAGATACGCCGCATCGGCAGGCGGGTCGAAGCCGTTGTGACGGAAATCAGGTGAAATCGCACGCTCGGCGTATTCGCGTGCGAGCGGCTGACCGGAGCCGAGCACGGCAAGATCGAGCCGCTCGGGCGAATCCAAGATGCGGTGAAAGCGCGCGTTCTCGGTCAGCGACGTGCCGATGCGAGCGCAGCCCGCGAGCGCAGTCGAACTCGCCAGCAGCGCCAGGAACCTCGCGCGCTGCAGGGTCACGCCACTGGACGCGCGTCGCGGCGTCATGACGCGCCCTTTGGCGGCGAAAACCAACCGGTGATCATGGCCCGCAGATTGTTCCAAAGGCCGGTCGCCGCTACCATGGCGACGTGCGTGACGAAAAATCCGATGATGGCGAACATCGCGGCGAAATGCCAAATGCGCGCGAACTGCCTCCCGCCGAGCAACGCGGGCAGCCAGGGAGCCCACGAATCGACCGATGGGCCCAGCGCCAACCCTGAGATGACGGCGATCGGCACGAGCACGAACACGACCGTGAAGTACGCGGTCTTCTGCAACGGATTGTAGCTGCTCTCGGCCTTCACACGCCACGGAAGCATGTGCCGGAGGACGGCTGACGGCAGTTCGCGCAGCTCGCGCCCCTTCGGTATCAAGCGCAGGGCCCAGTATCCGTAGACGAGCGCGCACGCGATCAGCACCCACGCGAAAAAGATGTGCCAGCGCCTGCCGTCCGCCAGATCGCGATACGCGGGAATCGTCGCCCACGCGGGAAACGCGCGGCTGTTTTCGCCGCCGAAACCATCCGACGTCCAGCCGAGCACGTGTGTGGTCGTGACGACGTGCGAGCCGACCTGAAGGCGGCCGACAGGCTGACCGGCGGCACCGGCGTCCGCGTAGATCGAGAGCACCGGCTTGTCGAACGTTGACGCATCTGAAGCGTACAACGCCGGGTGCGCCATGAAGATCTGTAGTCCGCTCATCGTGAGGACGAGCAGAGCGAGCGCGACGATCCAGTGCGTCACGCGAACCGCCAGCGGATGCCGGTAAATTCGCCCCTTCATGCCCCTACGTTACGTTTGCCGCGCTGGGCCGGATGTCTTGGATGGGCCGGGAGAGCACGTGCGGTTGCGACGAACGTTCGCGCTATGGGGCGGCTTGCATTGAGGAGGTCGCAACTGGCCATGCTGGCGGTCGTGGCGCTTGCGATAGCCCAGATGCTCTACTTCAACTCCCGGATCGACAAAGCGATCGCGGCGGCACACTTCGCGCCGGGCGACCCGAGCGGCTGGCACACGAAGGTGCCCTTTTTTGTGTTGTATCTTCTCGTGGCGGCGCTGGGGTTGTGGCTTGCCTTCGGTCTGTCGTTTGTCTTCGCGCGGCTTCCGGCGCACGTCATCAATCTGCCGAACCGCGAGTATTGGCTCGCGCCGGCGCGGCGCGACCAAACCGTACGGCAGATAGCGGACTACTTCGCTTGGATAGGCTCCGCGACGGTTTTGCTCGTGCTCGTCGAGCTGCAGATCTTGCTGACCACCAGTCTATCGCTCAACCCGCACGTCCAACCGCTCGTCGTCGTTGTGCCGGTTGTCGTGTATTTGCCGTTGGTCGTCTGGATGTTCGCCCGTTTCAATCACAGTTTCTCGCGCCAACGCTAACTCTCACGGGAATCTCACATCGCTTCACGTGAATTTCACCTCCTCGGCAGTGGCGCCGAGTATACTCGAGCCGTGAAGTTTCAAGCACATCTGATCGCTCTCGCGTGTGCGTTCACGCTCGCCGGCTGCGGCGGTAGCGCCGGCGGGCCCATGCCTGTACCGTCCGGCATCCAACCGCAATCCAAAATCACGCACGTCATCGTCATCTTTCAAGAGAACCGAACGCCGGACAACCTCTTCCATGGATTGCCCGGCGCCGACATCGCATCGAGCGGCACGAACTCGAAAGGTCTAGCGGTCGCGCTCGTTCCGGTCGACATGACCGCGCCGTACGATCTCGATCATAGCCACCCCGGTTGGCTCACCGAATACAACGGCGGGAACATGAACGGCTGGGACCTCGTCGGCAGCAACTGTCCGAGCCATAGCTGCACTCCGCTCACCGCCTTCGGCTACGTGCCGCAAGTGGAGGTCCAGCCGTATTTCCAAATGGCTGAGAAGTACGTCTTCGCGGATCGCATGTTCCAGACCAATCAAGGTCCGAGTTTTCCGGCGCATCAGTTCATCTTTGCCGCCACGTCGACCAACGCGCCTGGCAGCAACCTGCTCGCGTCTGAAAACCCGCACTATGCGGACTTGACGGGTTTCAACTGCGGCGGGTCTGCGAGCTCGTTCGTGAAGATGATCGACCCCGCCGGCAGCGAGGCGACGACGATGCAGCCGTGTTTCGATCATGCGACGCTCGCCGATCTGCTCGACGCCAAGGGCTTGTCGTGGAGATACTATGCGCCGGGCGTCGGTGGGCTTTGGAACGGCCCGGATGCGATCGCGCACATCCGCAATAGCAGCGACTGGGCGAACGTCATCATACCCCAAACGACAATCCTTACGGATATCAGCGCCGGGCGCTTGCCGGCCGTTTCATGGGTGATCCCATCCGGAGCCGCCTCCGACCACGCACTTGGGACGAACGGCACCGGCCCTGCCTGGGTGGCATCGATCGTCAACGTCATCGGGCAAAGCAAGTATTGGAACGACACCGCGATCTTCATCACCTGGGATGATTGGGGCGGTTGGTTCGATCACGTCAAGCCGCCGATCTACGGTTCGTACGAGTTAGGTTTTCGGGTCCCGTTGATCGTCGTGTCGCCATACGCGCGACCGGGCTATGTCTCTCACCAGCAGCACGAGTTCGCCAGCATCTTGCACTATATCGAAGACAACTGGGGCCTCGGCACGCTTGGATTCACCGACGCGCGCGCGGACGATCTCTCGGATTGTTTCGATTACAACCAAACGCCGATCGCGTTCCAGCCCATCATGACGTCGTTGACCGCGTCCGATTTCATCCGCATGCCGGCTTCGAACACGCCCCCGGACGACGACTTCTAGCCGGCTCGGGCTCGCCAGGTGCGAGCGGAAAACACGGCCGAATCTCGAATTGCGTCACCCCTTTTCTGTAGTCCCGGCCTCTTGAGTCCGGGCATCATGCGCAGAAAGCGAGTGAGCGATGGGCACGTACATCATCTTGAGCCGTTTCGGCCCCGACGCGTTTCACGATCCCAAAGATTTCAAGAAACTTGCCGACGATGTCTCGGCACGCATCAAGCGCGATTGCCCGGGGGTGACCTGGCTTGATAGCTACGTGACGACCGGCGGCATCGACGCTGTCGACATCGTCTCGGCCAACGATATCGGACAGGTCGAGAAAGCGGCCATGATCATCCGCGCGTACGGTCACTCGACGACGGAGACCCTCGTGGCGACGAAGTGGAAGGAATTCGTCGACAAGATCTGAGCCGGTCTCTTGCGCTTGACCTCATGGAGGTGCTCGATGCTGCGCGCTTTTTTCCTCGCAGCGCTGATGTTGTTCGTGTTGACAGCAGCCGCAGTGGATGCAACCACGGCCCCATCTACGTCCGCAAGCCCCGGAGCCGTGACCTCCGGCGCACCGGCACTGGCAGCGCCGCACGATCTGCGAAGCACGACTGACAGAAACGCGTGCGTGTCGCATGGTGGTGGATCGTATTGCCAGAATGCGTCGCACTTCCGCAAACCGGTGCTCATTTGGGAATGGAAAGGCACTCTCAACGCAATCGACGGTTTCCGGCTCTACGAGCTGACGGGCGGGCGAACCGTCGCCAAGCAGATCCCAGCGTTGCTCAATCAGCAGATCATTTGGGGTGTTCAGAGCGCTCGCGCGGGTAACTGTTTCGTGGTGACCGCGTATGCGGGTTCGCACGAGTCCGCCGACAGCAATCAGTGGTGCGCGCCGTATACCGTCGTGCCATGACGCCGCGCGTCTAAGAGACGCATTTCGCACAAAATGAAGCGACGCGACTTCGTCAATGTGCTTTCGGCCGTGGCGCTGCTTCCGCATGCGGTTGCGCTAGCGCGGCCGGAAGGTTACCACGAATCGCTCCGTCTGATCCGCGGCTTGCAAGCGCGTGACGATGCCAGCATCTTGCCGGTCTGCCGCACGGCGCTCTACGATCACGGCCGCGCAACCGATCTGGGGGTCATCCTCTTTCACGGCTTTACGAACTGTCCGGCGCAGTACGCCCTGATGGCGCACAAACTGCACGCTCGCGGCTGTAACGTGCTTGTGCCGCGCCTCCCGGAGCACGGCGACGTCAACCGGATGACGACGCGGCTCGAGGGATTGACGGCACAACGGATGGTCGCCTCAGCAACTGAGGCCGTCGATGCTGCGCGCGGCCTCGGCCGCCGCATTGTCGTATCCGGATTGTCACTGGGCGGCGTGCTGTGCACGTGGCTGGGGACGCAGCGCTCCGATATCGATCGTTGCGTTGTGCTTGCGCCGGCTTTCGGAATCCGCGGCTTGCCGTATGCGCTGAGCGTGCTCGCGGCAGGTGCGATGCGCGGCACGTCGCCGGCTCGGTACGCATGGTGGGATCCCGCGCTCAAAGAGAAGATCACGCCGAGCCACGCCTATCCGCGCTATCTCATCCACGCGCTCGGTGAATGTTACTTGATCGGCGAATGGACGGTCCGCGCGCAGCCACCGTTCCCGGGGCGTGCTCGAACGAGGATGATCTTCGCGCTCAACCCGCGCGATCCGGCAGTCAACAACGACGTGGCCGCTGAGCTCGCGCAGCGCTGGCGAGATTCGCGCATGCTGTCGAGTTCGGTCCATTGGCTCAAAGGGTTTCCAGTGATGCATGACGTGATCGAGCCCGAAAACCCGCATGAGTGCATCGCAACGTGTTACCCGCCGCTGATCGACCTGATCACGGGCTAGCATCGGCGCCAGGCGCGCCTGCGCGAAGAGTTGAACATGTCGAGCAAGCGGGGTATCGATGCCGTTTTTTGAGCGCGCCGGACTGAAACTGCATTATTTCGAGGAAGGTAGTGGACCGCCCGTACTGCTGATCCACGGCTGGGGCGGCCGCGCGATTCGTCAATGGCACAACGTGATCACCGACTTGCGCGACTCGTACCACTTCTATGGACTGTCGCTGCGCGGCCACGGAAGATCCGAAGAAGTGCCCGAGCCCGAATACAGCTGGATCGATCTCGCCGAAGACTGCGAGGAACTGCGCCAAGTCGTCGGCGTGGACCGCTGGATGGTCGTCGGCTACTCGCTCGGCGGCATCGTCGGGCTTCACTACGCCAGCCTCTATCCGGAACGCACGATTGCAGCGTGCGCAGTTTCACCCATGATCGTCGGGAGGTGGCGCGCTTTCGCGATGCGCCGTTTGCGCTGGCCGATCGCGTGGGCGTTCAAATTAGCGCGCAGACTCCCGCCCGTGCTGTCGACCAAGATGGTCCACAACATCGCCAAGACGCGGTTGCGGACGCTGTTTCACACCGTCGACATGATGCGGAAATGGGACCCAAAACGAACCGGGATTCCGCCCTCTGTACCGGTGGTCATCATCCTTGGCGACGCCGACCGAGGATCGCACGGGGAGCGCGCCATCGGCGCCGCGCCGAAAACGGACGCGCGCATGCTTGAGAGCACCGGCCATTTTCCGTTGTGGAAGCACCGCGACCGATTCGTGCCTGTGTTCCGCGACGTGCTGAACACCTACGTGAAGTAGCCGGGGTTGATGACACTGGGCTCGGCGACCTAGACTTGTTTTTCGGTTTTCCTAGCAATATCAATCGCATCTTCGAGTTTCATGGTGTGAGGTTCTTCCAAATCATGCCGCCTGCGGTATGCCTCAGCCTTTGCATGCGGATCCACCGCATTACGAAAATACGAAGCGCCTTGCTTCTGCTGCAACTCAATGAAGGGGATCAACTTTGGCCAACCCACGAGGACGTCATAGACCACGCCTTCGAGCATTACATCTTCGCTTACTAATCCGAAGTTGATTGCCTGTCCGATGCGCTCGTACTCGTTCAATATGACTCTGGCGGCGTTAACGGCTTTGTCAAACTCCGCTACTTTCATTCGCGTGTGTAGAACGGGGTCCATTGAATTAAGGTGCAACGTCGCGTCCGCATAATCTCTTGTGGTAAGGCGCTCCATTAGGCGGGTGCAAGCGTCGAATTCGGCCGACCGACGAAAGTCTCTCAGTTGAAAGAAAGCAACAATCAGGGCAAAAATAACGGCCAGCGCTCCTAGCCAAGCACCGGTCGCCGCGAAAATGTCCGAGTCATTCCTATGCTGATACAATAAGTATGCAAAGAGCCCAAGCAACAGCAAAACAAAAAACCAAGCCGAGTCGGGTATGATTTTGATGTTGAGCTTAGCCTGGTTCATTCGCTCGTACGCCATTTTGTAAGATGGGCTCGCCAATTGCGCTAGTCGACATCATCACTTGGAGCTTCTACTTGGCGGCCTTGGCGGCGCTCCGCAGGTCCCTGATTCGCAATTCTTTCGTCTGTGTGTCGAGGCCGAGATCGCGCTGCACTTGCTCGAGCGACAGGACTTCGATGTGATTCGGCGACACCTCGGTGTCGGCAAGCAGTTTGTGCGAGATCCTATCCTTGATCGCTTCGATGTCGGTGCCGGGCTGCACCGCGATGTCCAACACGAGCTCGTCGAGGTCGAGCGGATCATCGTTGCGCTTTTTGACGAGCAACTGCCATTCAACGACTTCTCGAATTTCCGCCATCGAGGGCAAGAAGGAGTTCAGGTCGACGAGCGTTCCGCGGATCTTGGTGAGCTGCATTTCGCTGACGTCGGTGCGGCGCGAGAGGGTCGTCGATACGCGCGGCACGACACGGCCGCATCCCGGACACGGGTCGTAGACGATGCCGCCTTCGGCGATGTCGCCCGTGCGATAGCGCAAGACGCACGAGCCGCGGCCTTGCAGCGTTGAATAGACAAGTTCGCCGCGCTCACCAGGCTTGACTGTGTCGCCTGTATCAGGATTGATGATCTCGAAGACCTCGAGATCAGGATACGTATGAAAACCGTACGACGTAGCGTAATCCGGCGGGGAGCACTCCGCCCAACACTGGCGCGCTTCTGTGAACCCGTAGATGCTGTGCACGTGCACGCCCGGCCGGCCCATCGCAGCGCACAGCTCGCCAAGGCGCGTACGCATCGCCGGCGCGACCCGTTCGCCGCCGAGCGCGATGATCGAAAGCTTCGTCAGCTTGGCGCCTTGCGCCGCGGCTTCGCGAAGAAGGTGATAGACATAACCCGGGATGCCGATGAGGACGTCCGGCTGCATGCGCGTGAGCGCGGTGAGGTTCCCCTGCGTACCCATGACCTTGCCGCCGCCGGTGTGCAAGATCAGCGTGCTGCCGGCTTGACCGACGGCGTACACTTGCCAGAAAGCGAGATGCGGCGCAAATGGAAAGACGTTGAGGGAGCGGCCGTCTTCGCTTAGACCGACGACGTCCTTGAGGCGCCGCCCCACCAGGAAAAAGCGATCCATGTCGCCGCCGGCATACACGAACTGCGTCGGCAGCGACGTGCGACCGGTGGTGAAGATCACCTGTACCGGTCCGTACTCGCGCCGGACCGCTTCGGTCGCCGCGTGCGCTCCGCGGAAAAGCTGGATCAAGGCGAGTTGCAGCAACTTCGTCTTTGGAGCGTAGTGCCTGAGCTTCCCGGCATCAGGCTGCAGTACGAGGTCGAGGTGGCGCGTCGGATTGTCGGCGGTGGGCGCGATGTCGTGTTTGGTCGTGAACGGGATGCGGCGCAAATCGTCGGTCGTGCGGATGCTGGGCGGATCGATCTTGTTATCGTCGAACAGGCGCCGGTAGAACGGGCTGTACGGGTACAGCTGCTCGTTGATGAAGCGGTGGAGCTGCGCGTTGCGTTCGGCTTCCCACTCGCGCCACGGCCTGGTGGGCTGCCAAAGAGCAGCCCTGCGGATTTTTTCGAGCACATGCTTCGAATTCGCGGTCTACCGCGGCGACCCTGGAGCGTTCTGTTTAGAACGCCGTCAGCCAAGCAGCGTTGTACTAGCGCTTGCTGCCGAACACCCCTTCGACCGTGAAGCGCCCATGGCGAAATGGCGCGAAAATGAACGATGCGGTGATGGTGTGCGTGCTCGCTGCAAATGCGGCCGTGGCGAAGTCATAGCGCGTGACGAAAAGTGCCTTGGCGCCGAGCGTGCGACGCACTTGAAGGTAGCCGCCCGCACTGCTCGCTGCGACGGCATCTCCAAACGCGCTGTAATCCTGGCCCGTTTGCGCCAAAGCGTAGAACTCGGTATCCGTGAGCGTTGCGTTGAGCGCGAGTGCCTGCCGCCAAAACCGATCCGGCGCCGGCTGCAAGGGCCGCACGCCGTCGTAGCGATACGCGAAAAAGAGCAAGGCCGGCGATCCTACCTGCACGAGCTCCATCACATCCGTGCGATCGGTCGGCAAACCGGATTGCGGGTCGTGCCCCTTGACCGGGAGGACGTGCGCATCGAACCCGCGAGCCTCGCGCCCGTAGGCAGCGTCGAGCCCGATCCGATCGTCGAAGAGATTGAACGGATTGGCGCCGACCGTTTGATCGAAGATCGCGTAATGATTGATCGTATCGCGCTGGGTCTCGGGATCGACCGGCAACGGGAGCGTGAATTGTCCAGCGGTGGCGCGCAGCGCCCGGCGAAAATCGCCGAAAACGGGGCGGCTCGTGTAGCGCAGCCACGCGTCACGCGTCAGTCCGGGGAATCCGCCGTCGACGATGTACTGCTCAAACCGGTACGAAAAGTGCTTTGCGACGTGGGCGCCCGCAAGCAGCTCGACCTCGTCAACGTAAACCTTCGGAAGCGTGTCGGAGTCGCTGCTGTACGCCAGATTGATCTTGAGCGCGACCGGAAGAGCGCCGTGTTCGTTCATCCCGTACGGCGCGCGATAGCCGGCTAACATGAACGCTTGCCCGAACGCGTTGAGGTGTGGCACGATCGTGTGGCACTGCGAACACGAAACGCCGTATCGATTGGCGAAAACGGGAAGAGCATCACTTTGCTCGCCGGCGGCAAGGGCCGCAAGCAAAGCCGCCGCGGCAATAAGTCTCGGACACACTTAGACGAGCCTCGGTTTCTGATTTAGATTCACCTAAATGCGCCGGTTAGGTTTGTCTATCCTTTCCGGAATCATCCCTTTGACAAACCAGCACGTGGTTGCGCTTGTGCAACGTGGCTAGCTACGCGCGACCTTGATGCGCTTGGCCTTTGCGGCAGCTTGGAGCGTCGCATAATCCCGTTCTGCTTGGTCCGCATAGGCTCGCGCGAACTCGACCATCGCCTCGTCAAAGGTATCGCCGCTGCCGAGGTACCCCGCTAGCACGGCCGGATCTGTCGAGCGAGCATGCGCGCGAGCAAGCGTGGCCCCGCAACCCCTGGCCCAACGCTGCAGCCTTTGCCTGCCGACTTGAGACGGATCCAGCGCCCATTTCATGTCGCGCAACTGACGAACGTAGTAGTCCCTCCCGCGGAGATGGGTCCACCCTAAGAACATGTCGCTCGACGCCTGCATGATGCGTTGCCCGACGACGACGCGCTGGCCGTGATTCGAGTACGCGCTGCGCCCGGCATAAACATCAAGGACAGAAGCGTTCGCCTCCTTGACCTGCAGGAGCAGCGGATCACCGTCATTTGCCATCATCAGCATCACGCCGCAACGCGTGCCGACGCTGCCGACGCCGACGACCTTGATGGCTAAATCGACGACGCGATACTTGCTGAGGAGCACGCGCAGGTCGTCGCGCACGGTGGAAAGATACTGGCCGAACGCCGCGTTCAGGTTCGGGTATCGGCTCTTTTCGTCAAAGTGAAAGATCACAGGCGGGTCGTCGATGATCCGGCGCCGGCCTTTGACGACCTTGGTCATCTTGATGAATGCGCTCTCGAGCGTGCGGCGTTTCGCTTGCGCAAGGCTGCGCATCATCGTCTTGCGTGCCTGCGCCGTTCGAAAGAAATGAGCGAGCGCCGTCTCGACGTTCAGGCGCAAGTACCAGACCTCCAGCGATGTCATCTCCGCAAATCGGCCCATGAATCCGCGGTAGGCCTGCACCATCGCGCGCACAGTGTCGGCGCAATCGGCGCGGGAAAACGAGCGGTAGCGGCCGGCGAGCTCCAGGCTGGCAGCGAGACGCTTGACGTCCCATTCCCATGGCGCCGGCAGCGTCTCATCAAAGTCGTTGATGTCGAAGACGAGATTCCGCTCCGGCGTCGCATACACGCCGAAGTTCATCAAGTGACAGTCGCCGCAGGCCTGCACGCGAATGCCGCTGTTCGGCGTGCTCGCGAGGTCGGTGACCATGACGATCGCGGAGCCGCGCATGAATGCGAACGGGGACTCGAGCATCCGGCGCCAGCGCAGCGGTACGAGTTCAGGGACTCTCGTGGCGTTCTGTCCATCCAGCAACGCAACCGGATCGGGCCGGTTCTTGCCGGGTGTCCAGAACGCCTGACTGCGGCGCGGCACCTTCTTGCGGATCGCCTTGCCGGCAGCCAAGCGTTCCTCGAGCGTCGCAAAACGAGCGCCTTGCTCGAGATAGAGGTTCCGTCGCGGCGCGATGACCTTTGGACCGTTCATGCGTTGAAGCATATCGATGCTCATGACTATTGACCTCTCAGCGCCTTATGGAGCGAGTTCTGCTAGCCAGCGCAGTGCTCGCAAACTCGGCATGAAGCAGTACTCTCCGCCACGCGTCACCACGAAACGCGGCAAGCCCTGCATTCTGCGGCGCACAGGCCGGCGCGGAATTGTGAAAACATCGATCCCGTCGTTCGCGCCGCTGACAGGGTCTCTTTCGTCGGGAACACCGAGGAAGACGCTGCCGTTGATCCATTCCGATTGCACGAACTCGAACTGCCGATGCAAGTGGGCTCCGATGAAGGCGAACATGATGCCGCGATCGACACCGTCATCCTCGAGCACGCCGTCGGCGAGCGGCGGACCGTAGGCCGTTCCCCGCCGGATCATCCGGTGCAGCCTGACGAAGCCAGCGACGGAAGCGTCGCGGGGGTTCGCTCGCCTGATGTGCGAGCATGGGGGCGTCTTGAACCCGATCGTATCATCACCGTAGACAAAGTCGTTGTTGCGCGACGCGTCTGCCCCGAGCGCCGGGTCGTCATGCTCCGGTGAGAGCGCGAGCGGCGCACCACTACGCCAGCGCCCCATCATCTTCGCGGCCAGCAGCTCTTCCTGCGCAACGTCGTGCGAGTTCGCGCGCAGGTATTGGCGGAACGCGGCGACGCGCTCGTGCAGTTTGCGAAAGGCAGCGTACGTTCCGTTGCGTCCAAGCTCCTCGGGCTGCGGCATCGGTGGTAGAGCGCCAGTTTCGTCGCGATAACCAAGGATGAACTCGCCGGCCTTCAGAGGCGGCTCGCTTTGGTTGGAACCCGGAATGCCGCTGCCTTCAACCGCGGGGTGACTGATGCCGTCCCTGAAGCCAAAATGCTCCTTCTCCGTATGCAGCGTGTAGCAGTCCTGACGCCAGAGCACCGTAATTCCAGAAAGTCGCTCGTATGCGGCCCGCAAGCGCGCGAGTTCTCGCTCGAGCCGCTCCTGATCCGGCGCGATTGCTGTGATAACAACGTGGACGTCTGCGGTGCCGAGCGGTTTCTCCCAGTGCTGTGGGTCGCTTTCACCGACGTCGCCGAGCATGCTGGCACGCGATGCCATCCCCTGCGCAAACTCCGGCACGAAGCTTTCGAGAGAAACTCTTGGTACACCCAACGCTTTGAGGCCCGCAAAGGTGAGCGCGACGCTCGTCCAGATGTCGCCGATTGGGCTGGTGGGGTGAGCGGCGGATGCAACTGCCTCACTGGCCTGACGCATCAACTCACGGCCGGCAGTTTGGTCGTCGATGCGGAGCAAGATGTACGCGGCCGCGTACGGCGTCGGCCGGGGCCGGACGACGCCGCTTTGGATGTCGTCCAGCTCGAGCGCGCCGCTGCTCACTTGGTAGCGATGTTCCTCCAGAAGTGTTCGAGGCTCTCGTCGCCGCCGAACAACGTGGTGAAGATCGTCGAATCTGCCAGCAGAATGTCGCCGGCTCGAGTGCCACTTGGCGGCATCCACAGGAACATGTTGAATTCCTTATTGCCGGCCTGCGTGAAAGGATGAGGTTTGGAGAGATCGATCGGCTGGCTCGCGAGGAGGCGAACCGACTTTGTGTCGTTGGTCGTGATCGCGTAATGCGGCAGATGCGGGTGGAAGTTGAAGGTCTTGACTCCTTCAAGAAAGCCCCTACTATCCAGATCTCTGAACGTGGTCAAAGGAGCGATCTGGTTTGGGCGTCCGGGGACGCTCGCGGGATGAAGTCCCCATTGGTTTTCAACGGGCACCCCGAGCCCTTTCATCAACGATCTCGTGTACTTTCCGAAGCGCTGCTGCCGCGGCACGAGCGCATCGCCGTGGTGGAAGTACTCCAAGTCTCGTACTTTCATGTCATTTGAAAAGCCGACGTCATGATGCGGCCCGAGGATCAGGCACGTCCCCTCGCGCGTGAGCCACTTGCGAAGCGCCTCAATTTCTTCGGGCGCGGCTTCCTGCTCGGTGACCATGTGGTCGAGACCGAACACCATCAGCGTGTCGGTGTCGGATAACACGCGCTCGTCGATCGGCAGCTTTATCCCAACCTGATCGATCCGCTGATAGACGGCGACTTGCTGGCTCGTCACCTCGCCGACGAGCTCTTGAAACCTCAGGAGGGAGAGGTGGAAGAGCTCCAGCGTGCCGGCGATGCCTTGCAGAAACACCTCCGGCGAAAACTGAGGACCCTCGTACTGGGGCCAGTAAACCCGGCGCACTTCGGTCATGGTCGAGAATCGATTGTCCAGCACCGTGACGTCCGTGTTGGACTCCCACGGATAGCTCCACGTCCAGTAGACGCTGAACCGCCGCTGGCCCGCGACGTACTTTCGCGGCACCTCGATCTGATTGTAGGTGCGTGGCCCAGACTTCGTTTGGCTCATCTTGAGGTCGCCTCTCGTGCGCCGGCCGCGAGGAAGCGGAGCGCGGTGATGCCTGGGAGGAAGAAGTAAGCTCCGCCTTTGACGGTAGTGAATGCCGGCAGCCCTTTGATCTTCTTCCGCACCGGCCTCTTCGGAATCGTCACGTCGTAGGTGCCGTCTTGGGTTCCGATGATCGGGTCGCGCTCATTGCCGAGATCCATGAAGTGCGGGTCATTCACCCATACGTTCATCGCGAATTCGAACTGCCGCACGAGGCTCGCGCAGCCGATGAAGGCGGCGATTCCGCGCTCGACTCCATCCTCAGGCGCATCTGCCGGTAGCGGCGGCCCATACGTTCCGCCGCGCCGGATCATCTTGCGGCGCTCCATGTTATGGCCCGTGTCGCGCAGGTTCATGCGCCGGATGTGAGCGCCGACTGGACATGCGTACCCATGCGGGTCCATCGCTTTGTAATTGAAGTCGTTGTTGCGCTGCATGTCCCTGCCGAGGCCGGGATCATCTTTGTCGGGCGACAGTACAAGCGGCGCGCCGCTGCGCCAGCGGCCCATGAGTTTCGCAGCGACCAGTTCCTGCTCTTGCGGAGTCTTGCCGTGTTCGCGCAGGAAGTCGCGGAATGCGCCGACGTGTTCCTGGAGACGGACATATGCGAGAAAGCTTCCGTTGCGGATGAGGACCTCGGGCTTCGGGAGCAGCGGCACGACGCCCGTTTCGTCCGGATACCCGAGGAAGAACTCGCCCGCCTTGAGCGGCCGCCCCGATCCCGGCGTCGGCACCTCGCCGGTTCCCTCGACGACAGGTTGCGACAGCCGGTCGCGATAGCCGAAGTGCTCGTGCGCGTAATCGTACGGCGGAAGCGCCTCCAGGTCTAAGCTCGAGATCGCTTCAACGCCGCACTCCTGAAGGAAACGGCGATGCTCGAACCTGCACCGTTCTCGTTCCTCGACGTCGCGGGCGAATAGGATGACGATCGCATGGAGGTCGAGATTCGCGAGTCCACCGACCCAGTGGTCCGGAGCGTTGACGCCGGTCGTTCCAATGATCGTCGCCCGCGCGGCCATGCCTTGGCGGAACTCCTCCGGAAAGGTCGCGAGGGACGCGTCGTCCGCTCCAAGCGCGCGCAGACCGTTCCAAGTGAACGCCACCGTCACCCACCGCGCATCAGGCGCGTGCGGGCCTACGTCCTTCGCGTTGCCCACTTTTTCCAAGATCGCCGCAAGCCACGCGCGCCCTTGCTCGGGTTTGTGGAATGTCAAGAATTCGTAGCGTGCGGCAAGCGCCGGCGTCCGCGTGATCAGGAAATGTTGGATGTCGTTCAGCTCGAGAATTCCAGACCTCTCGGCGTCCTTGATCACTGCATCAGATCCAGCATTTCGGAAAACGCTTGCTTTAACCGCAGCGCTTTCTTGATTTCGTCAGCCGTCGCATACGGGTACTCTCCGTACTCGAGGAAACTCGGGTGGTGGTGTTCGCGTACGAACTTGATGACCGCCGGCGCATTCGTCTTCCAATCATCCGGAAAGCCTTCGAGGTTTACGAACGCCGTAGTGATTCCCGTTTGGGTGAAAAGTTGGACCGCATCTTCAGAATACTTATCAAAATCCGTATCGAAGACGCCCTGGTACATGAAGTACGTTTCCTTGTTGATGTCGAACAGCACCCATTTCAGGCTGTGAAGCTTGAGCACTGCGAGCGCCTCTGGTGCTTCGCGGATCGTTTTTTCGATCAAATTGCCATACTCGCGCATCGCTGCTTCTCTACCAGGCTTGAGCTTCGCGATGATGGTGAAGCCGTAATTGATCGGCGTTCGCGGGAAGATCGGGCCATATCGCCCTTTTTCAAGTTTGAAGTACCCCTCTTTCGGGATCGCCATCGCAGCCGGTTTCAACCCGTTTTGTTGTCTCAACCCATCTTGCTGAACCATCTGGATCTCCTTTTTGATGACTGCCGGTTTGGCGGGCTCAGGCAATTGCAGAGCCAATCGCGACTTCCTGCAACCACCATGCCGTCAGAGACATCGCACTCATGAGCTTGCAATCCAGCCCTTGCAGGCGCTTGACGGCAGCCGACGGCCCGGCTATACTCGTGCTATTCCATTTCTATGATTATTAAAAATAATAACCTAGCACGGCACCAGGACGCGGTCTTCGGCTCAGCCATCTTCCGCGGGCCGGTCAAGACCAAGACGATCGTGCCGCTCCTCATCCTGCACCTGCTCTCGAAGGGCCCGGCGCACGGCTACAACCTCATGGAGCGAATCGAACAGATGACCGGTTCCATCATGCCGGTCAACCCGAACACGATGTATCCGCTGTTGCGCCGGCTCGAGGAGCGGGGATTCGTCAGCGGCGCTTGGGAACACCCGGACCGCCGCAGCCGGCGGATCTATCGCATCACCCGAGCGGGGGCGGGGCGTTACGAGCAGATCAAGGTGCGCATGCGCCCGCACCTCGACGCGCTGATTGAAGCCATGTTGCGGCTGCGCAGCGAAGTGCTGGACTCCACCACCAAAAGTGCTCGCCGGCGCGCGGTTCGTCCCAGAACGAAATCCTCCACGCGACATTTGAAGTCGCTAACACAGACGGAGCCAAGGTCGTGAAGAACGGAAGTCTCAAGGACCGCGACACGGTCATCCTCAGCGCAGCGCGCACGCCGGTCGGCAATTTCGGCGGCGCATTTCGCGAATACGACGCTTTGCAACTCGGCGCGACGGCAGCGAAGGCAGCGATCGATCGCGCAGGCATCGGCGTCGAGCACATCGACGAGGTGATCTTCGGCAGCGGGGGCCAGCCCATCGAATTTGCCAACATCGCGCGCCAGATATCGCTTGAAGTCGGCATCCCGATCGGAGCGCCCGCGTACAGCGTGCAGCGCAACTGCGCCAGCGGCATCCAATCGATCGCCAATGCCATGCAGGGCATCGCGACCGGCGACGGCGATGTCTATCTCGTCGGCGGCACGGAGAATCAGTCGATGGCGCCGTACATCATTCCCACCGCGCGCTGGGGCGCGCGTTTGCGATCAACTGAGATGCTCGACCCGATCTGGGTCGGCCTGACCGACCACCATACCGGCATGCTCATGGGCGCAACCGCCGAAGTGCTGGCAGAAGAGTTCGGCATCACGCGCGAGCAGCAGGACCAGTTGGCGGTCGAAAGCCACAACAAGGCCTTCAAAGCGCAGCGCACGGGCAAGTTCAACGATGAGCTCGTGCACGTCCAAGTGCCCAAGAAGCACGGCGAGCCCGAAACCGTCGCCAAGGACGAAGGCCCGCAAGCCGGACTCTCCGTCCAAAAGCTCGCGCTCTATCCCACCGTCTTCAAAAAGGGCGGAACGGTGACGCCCGGCAACTCGTGCCCGCTCAACGACGCCGGCGCCGCGCTGGTCGTCGCGAGCTGGGCGAGAGCGCGCGAACTTGGCTTGAAGCCGCTTGCCGTCATCCGCTCCTACGCATTCGCGGGCTGCGACCCGAAAACGATGGGGCTCGGGCCGACGGTGGCGACGCCGAAAGCGCTCGCGCGCGCCGGCATCACGCTCGACGACATCCAACTCGTCGAGTTCAACGAAGCGTTCGCGGCGCAATACCTCGCGTGCGAGCAGATCATGGAGCTCGACCGCAGCATCGTGAACGTCAACGGCGGCGCGATCGCGCTCGGTCATCCGATCGGCGCGACCGGCTCGCGATTGACTTCCACGCTCATCTTCGAAATGCGCCGCGCCGGCAAACGCTATGGCCTCGTGACGATGTGCGTCGGCGGCGGTCAAGGCGGCGCGTTGGTCATCGAAAACGCGGAGGCCGCGTAAAGCAATGTACATCTTCAAGTGCGCCGTCGTCGGAGCGGGCGCGATGGGCGGCGAGATCGCGCAAGTCATCTCGTGGGCGGGCTTGCCGGTCGTGCTCAAGGACGTCGATCAGAAAGCCCTCGACCACGGCATGGCGACCGCGCGCGGCGTCTACGAACGCCGCATCAAGAGCGGCAAGCTCACGCAAGCGCAGATGGACGAGAAGATGGCGCTCATCACTCCGGCGCTCACCTACGATGCCTTCGGCGACGTCGATTTCGTCATCGAAGCGGTGCCCGAGAAACTGGAGCTCAAGAAAGCGGTGTTCGCCGAGTTGGATCGCATCTGTCAAAGCACCGCGATTCTCGCGAGCAACACGTCGGCGCTTTCGATCACGGCGCTGGCTGCAGCTACGAAGCGGCCCGCGCAAGTCGTCGGCTTCCACTTCTTCAACCCAGCATCCGTGATGAAATTGATCGAGGTCGTCGCCGGCCAGCAGACGAGCAAAGATACGATCGACACAGCGATGTCGTTCGCTGAAGAACTGCGCAAGATCCCGGTCAAGGTCAAAGAGTGCGCAGGCTTTGTCGTCAACCGCATCCTCATGGCCTCGATGATCGAGATCATCAAGGCGCGCCAAGAACTCGGCGTGGACCACGAGACGGTCGACAAGATCATGGTCGAACGCGCCGGCGCCCCAGTGGGGCCGTTCCTTTTGTCGGACATGCTCGGTCTCGACATCGCGGCGGATGTCGCCGCGACGCTCGAGAAGGCCTACGGTCCGCGCTTCGCGGCTCCCAAAGAGCTGACCGATCACGTGGCTGCGGGTGAGCTCGGCGTCAAGACCGGCAAAGGCTTTTACACGCACACGAGCGCCGGAGGGTAGAGATCATGCCTGTTACACAAGATAAAGAGACCGCGCTCGTCGAGCGCTTCACCTATGCCGCGATCGCCGAAGCCGGCCGGCTGCTCGACGAGGGTATCGCGAGCGCGAAGGATATCGATTTGGCGATGCGTGCAGGCGCCGGCTTGGCAACCGGTCCGCTCGAGCAGGCCGATACGATCGGACTCGACGCCGTGCTTGAGACGCTCAAGACGTTGCACGCGAAATACGGCGACAACTACAAACCAAGCGCGACGCTCGAACAGCTCGTCGCCAAGGGCGCGCTCGGCAAGAAGAGCGGCCGCGGCTTTCTGGAGTACGCGTGATGGCGCAGACAGCGACGTATTCGAACATCTTGCTCGACGTCCAAGCGGGCGTCGCGACGATCACCATCAACCGGCCCCCGGCCAACGCGCTGTCGAAGGCGACGATTGAAGAACTCAACGCTGCGTTCGACGCGCTGCGCGACGATCCGAACGTGCGCGCCATCGTCATCACCGGTTCGGGCCAGTACGTCTTCATCGGCGGCGCGGACATCAGCGAGTTCGTGGGCCTCGATGAAGCGACGGCGCGCGCTTCGGTGCAGCGCGGCCACGAACTGTTTAGCAAGATCGAGCATTTTCCGAAGCCAGTGATCGCGGCTGTCAACGGCGTGTGCGTCGGGGGCGGCAACGAGCTCGCGATGGCGTGCGACGTGCGCATCGCGGCAGAGAGCGCGAAGTTCGGCCAGCCCGAAGTGAATCTGGGCATCATCCCGGGCTGGGGCGGCACGCAACGCCTGCCGCGTCTCGTCGGCAAGGGCCGCGCGCTTGAGATGATGCTCACCGGCGATCTGGTCAAAGCTGATGACGCGCTGCGCTACGGACTGGCGAACAAGGTCGTGCCCGACAACGAGGTGCTCACGCACGCGCGCAATCTGGCGCGCAAGCTCTCGATGGGCGCGCCGCTCGCGATGCAACGCATCAAGCAGGCGGTGAACGCGGGCCAGGAGCGTGGTTTCGAAGCCGGGCTTGCCGCCGAAGCCGAGGGCGTCCGCGTCATCTTCGGGAGCAACGATTCAAAGGAAGGCGTCGCCGCGTTCCTCGGCAAGCGCCGCCCGAAATTCACCGGCACGTAGTTTTCGGAATGTAGTGTTCCGAGCGAGCGCGAGCGAGTTCGGAAAAAGAGAAAGGTAACCGATCATGGCTATCGCCACCAAACCAGAAGGGTTGAATTTCGAGCTGCCCGACGATCTCAAGTTGCTGCGGCGCTCGATCCGGGAGTTCGTCGAGAAAGAGCTCTGGCCGGTCGGCCAGCAAGTCGAGGACACGGACGAGATCCCCAAGACCACGCTCGACAAGATGAAAGAGGTCGGCCTGTTCGGGCTGCCGTTCCCGGAGGAATACGGCGGCGCGGGCATCGGTGAGCTCGGTTATTGCGTCGCGCTCGAGGAACTTGGACGCGCCAACGCCGCGTTCTCGAACGTCATCGGCGCTCACTCCAGCATCGGCGCGATGGCCGTACATCTGGACGGCAGCAAGGAACTCAAGGACGAGTTCATGCCGGCGCTCTGCGCTGGTGAAAAGATCGCGTGCTTTGCGCTGTCTGAGCCCAACGCCGGCTCGGATGCCGCCAACATCCAGACGAGCGCGCGCCGCGAGGGCGACACGTACGTCCTCAACGGCGTCAAGCATTTCATCACCAACGGCGACATCGCCGACTACGCGACCGTCTTCGCGGTGACCGACAAGAACCTCGGCGCACGCGGCGGCATCACCGCGTTCTGGGTCAACCTCAATCAGCCAGGCGTCAAGCGCGGACCCAACGATAAGAAGATGGGACTGTTCGGCAGCCACACGTGCGAGTTGATCTTCACAGACGCTAAGGTACCGGCGAAGCACGTCATCGGCCAGGTCGGCCTGGGGTTCATCACCGCGATGAAGACGCTCGACATGGGCCGCCTCTCGTTGGGTGCCGGATGCGTCGGCGCCTCGCAGTTCGCGCTCGAGAAGGCGATCGCGCATGCGAAAGAACGGGTTCAATTCGGCAAGCCGATCGCAAAGCAGCAAGCCATACAATTCATGATCGCCGACATCGCCACCGAGATCTACGCCGCGCGCAACATGATGTACAACGGCGCGTGGAAGGCTGACCGAGGCGAGCGGTTCTCGATCGAAGCGGCGATGGTGAAGCGTTATTGCTCCGACATGGCTATCCACGTGGTCGACCGCGTACTGCAGATCTTCGGCGGCATGGGCTTCATGAAGGAGACCGGCATAGAACGCGGCTATCGGGATGCGCGTATCCTCGCGATCTATGAAGGCACGAACGAGATCCAGCGCATGATCATCGCGGAGGAGCTGCTCAAGTAGCGACGATGACGTGGGAGGCGCTGAGCGCGCTCGCCTCGCTGGTCACCGCGGCCGTCATCACCGCGACAGCGATCATCGCGGTCGTCCAGCTTCGGCACTTGCGGACGGCCAACCAGTTGTCGGCGGCGTTGAGTTTGTACACCGAATTGGATGACGCCGCTTTGCGCAAAGCGCGCTCGTTCGTGCACCTCGAGCTTGAAGAGCGCATGAAGGACGCTTCCTTCCGCGAGCAGCTCATCCGAGCAAAGTTCGATCGGGAAGTCCATTTGGAGATCAAGCTCGGTAACTACTGGGAGAATTTCGGGTTGTTGCTGCGCACCGGGCTGCTCGACAAGACGCTGTTTCTCGATTGGGGCGCGGCTGGGTGTCTGTACGATTGGCGAATGTTGCGCGACGTGACGCGCGCGATCCGCGGCGCGAGGCCAGAGGTCTGGCGTGATTTCGAATACCTTGCGCGGCTCTCGGCGACCCATTTAGACTCGATGGAGCGCCATCCGCTGCGTCAGCCAAAATGGCGCGAGGGGCTGGAAGAGCTCGACGTACGCAAAGCGCCGGCAGGCCCATGAGCGTGCGCATCGCCGCCTGCGTCGCGGCGGTCCCAAATCCCGACAAGGTGAAATGGGACCGCTTTCGTCAGCTGCTCGACGTTCAGGACGCTGAGCCCGTGCTCAATCCCGCGGATCGTGGAGCGCTCGAACTGGCGGCCGAACTCGCCAAGGTGACTGGTGGTTCGCTTGACGCGCTTTGCGCCGGCGCCGGTGCCTCAAGTGCGTTACGCGAAGCGGCGGGCTTCGGCGCGGGCCGCCTCGTCGCGATTGCTGACGCGGCGCTTGAGAACGCCGACGAAGCCGCTATCGCGGCTGCGCTGGCGGCGGCAATCCACAAACTCGGTGGGGCCGACGTCGTCCTGTGCGGCGCAGCGACATCGTCGTTCGGCAGCGGTGCAGTTCCCGGCTACCTGTCCGCATTCTTGAAAGCGGGCTTGAGTGCGGACGCGGTCTCGATCGAGCCCGATGGCGAGGCATTCAAAGTCACGTGCATCGCCGGCTCATCGTTGATCCGAACGCAAGCGGCGCGGCCGCTCGTCGTTTCAGCCGCGCCGTACGGAATCAAGACCCGTACGATTTCCCCGCTGCTCTTGATGCGCGCTGCGAAGAAGCCGATCGAGGAACTCGCGCTTGCAGACGTTTCAGACGGTCGAATAAATTCGACCGCTTCACTGCCGACGAGCGGCGCGGTCGACGGGCCGTTCGAATCCAATCGCAAGAAACGTGCAAACGAGATGGTCGATGGTCCCGATGCGGCTTCTCGGGCGATCACGCTCGTCGCAGCGCTGCGCGCGCGTAACTTGGTCTAGGCGATGCCGGTCACCGTCATCCCCGAGAAATGCGTCGACTCGCGCGACTGCCTCGGAGCTTGCGCGTTCAACGCGATCGAAGTCCGAAACGGCAAGGCCGTCATCTTCGAGAATTGCGTCGATTGCGACATGTGCGTGCGAGCCTGCCCGACAGGTGCGATCATTTCGTCGACTGCGCCGGCGACCGCGAAAGGCGGCATGCTCGTCGCCGATATGGCCGAGCGCTCGGGCATCATCGCGCTCGTCGAACGCGTTGCCAAGAATGCGGGCGGTGCCAGCGCTACGGCTAGGATTGATCCTGCTGATGCCGGCGCGGCCGCGGATGCACTTGCGGCCGACGTTGACAGCCAAGGATACCGTCTCGTCGCATTGCCGCACAGCGGCGCGGGTCCGGCGATTGCCGCGCGGCTGGCAGCAAAGCTCGCGGCAACGCTCATTTCCGGTTGCGAAGACCTTCGCGCGGACGAAGCCGGCGGCTGGCAGGCAACGCGCCTGCGCTATGACGGCCTAGTACGAGTTTCCACGCGCGCCCAGGCCGGCCGCGCTGTCGCGACATTGACGCCGCGCAAATTGACACCATTCGCGGCGCAATCTATCGAAGTTCCGTCGCACGGTGAACGGATTTCCGACGCCCCCCATGCGCCCGAACAATCGGCGCGCTCCGTGGTCGCCAGCGCGGCGGATGCGCCTCAAGACGTTGCGGCGGCGGCACGTGCAATCGCACAGACGCTAGGGGCCGTGCTCGTCGACCCCGCCTCGCTGACCGGCAAGAGTTTGTCGCCTGGACTCTACATCGCGATCGGCGTCGCGGGATCCACCGAGCACAACGCAGCTGTGCGCGGCGCCGGCACCATCGTTGCGGTCGTGAGCGACCAAGGAGCGCCGATCGTGCAGATCGCGGACTACGCGCTCGTGGGCGACGTGCGCGAGCACGCGCAAGCGCTGCTCGCGGCGCTTGGCTAGGAGCGTCCGCCCTAGCTGAAGGGTCCTCGAGCTCCGCTCGAGTGCTACGTCAACGAGAACCGTCCTCGAGCTTCGCTCGAGTGCTACGTCTCCGAGGTTACGTCAGTGTGGCGTCGGCGATCGCGATCTGCCCGTTCCCCTGGTGCACCGTGACGTTGCGAACGCCCAGGTAACTGGCGAGTTCGCCCGCGGGCACCATCAACGGACCTGGCTTCGGGCGCGATCCGGGTTTGGGCTGCGGGAACGCCGTCGAGTTGGCGGTGTAGAACTTGACCTTGCCATCGGTGCGTTGGAAGACCTGATGGATGTGGCCGTTGAGCACGGTCACCGAGTCGAACGGCTGCAAGTACGTGAGCAGTTCGGCGTAGTCGTCAGTCGTCCAACCCCATTCCGGATACACCGCGGCGAGCGGTATGTGCGCGAACACGACGATCGGCGTGCTCGGCTTTTGCGCCGCCAAATCGCCCTTGGCCCAGTCCAGTTGATCGCGGCCCAAGAACCCGCCGGCCGTGATGTTGATGACGTTGGTCAGGGCGAGCGCGTGGACGCCGGCCATGTCGAAACTGTACCACGGCGTCGCAATGCCGGGTTGGAACATCTTGAAGTACGCCTGGCCTTTGTCGTTGATCACGTCGTGCTCGCCGGGGACTGTCAGGAATGCCCCGGTCTTCATCGTTCCGAGCATCTGCTTGACCGTGTCGAACTCTTCCGGTTTTGAGAGGTGCGACAAGTCGCCGGTATGCATCACGAAATCAGGCCGGCGCGGCAGCGCGTTGATCTTGTCAATCGCAGCCTGAAAAGTCCCGATGACGTTGCCGTTGGCTTCGCCGTGGAAGCCGATGTGCGTGTCGCTGATCTGCACGAACGTGGCGGTAGCATCCGCGACGTCGGCGGCCTGCGCCGCGTCGATCGCGCCGAACGGCTTGCCGACGAGTCCCGCGGCCGTGAGGCCGTAGACGACACCCGTGCCGCACCATGCCATGCACTCGAGAAACTTGCTTCGATCGAATTTTTCCGCGCTCATGAGTTTGATGCCCCCACGATGACGACGCCCTTCATATACGGATGGGCGCTGCAATGATACGGGTATTTACCCGGTTTCGTAAAGACGTGGCGAAACGTGTCGCCCTGACCGAGTCCTTTCGAGTCGAACGATCCGTCGTCAGCGGTGACGGTGTGCGGATCGTCGTCTGCGTTCTTCCACACGACCGCAGTGCCGGGCGTTATCGTAACGCTCGGCGCTTTGAATGCGTAATTGTCGATTGCAACGTGGACGTCGCTCGGCGCGCTCGCCGAGTCGCTTGAGCCCCCGAGCGCGGGTGAACCGCTCAGCGCGCCCGCGAACGCGAGCGCAACGAGCAGCGGTGAGACAACGAAGAGCATGCGTTTCATGCGAAGAGTATGCCGCTCGCGGCCGGCCGGTTCACAAGAACGCCGGAGACTCCACGCAGGTGTGCTGCGAGACTTGGCCCACAGAGCGGGAAGGTTTCGCCAGCATCGCTCCCCAAAGCGACATCAGTTCATCTCATCGTTTTCGCTGAGAAGGTACGAATGCAATCGCAAGCCCCGACGATTTCCGAGATCTTTGGACCCGCCCGGCACACGAACCCAAGCGACGTCGCCAATCACCTCGCAGATCTGATGCTCGCGCGCCACTGGCACGTCGACCAGTTGCCCTGGCAAACGCTGCCGCCGCTGCCGATCCCTCCGGACGGCAAGGCGCAACGCAAGCTCATCCGGTTTTACAAGTCCGTCGTGGCCGTTCAAACCCGAGCAGAGGAGATCGCGGTCTCGATCGCACGTCGCTTGCTCGTCTACGCCAACGAGGCGCGGCTGGACGGATCGTTTCGACGCGCGTTGGCGGCGGTGCTCAACGACGAAGCATCGCACGTCGCCACGATGGTGATGCTTGAAAAACTCACCGATGTGACCTATCCGGACGTCGCGCCGCGGCCGGGCGAGAGCCCGCTGTTCAAGGCGCTGATGCCGGCGATTGAATCGCTCGAACCCGCCGTCTTGGCGGTCTTCATGGGATCGTACGAGGCGTCGGTCGCGATACGGTCTTACGCGGAACAGCAGACGTACCGGCAAGCCTCGATCCTGTCGGAAATGGGCGCGCACGCGGCAGAGGACGATGGACGCCATGCCAAGACGCTGCGCCTCGTCGCACACGAGTTTTTGCAGATCTTCCGCTCGCAGCACGGCGACGACGATCGCGGACGATCACCGCAGTGGCGTGCGAAAATCCTCGATCCATTCCGCCGTTTTTGGAGTCTCATGCCTGCGCATGAGTTCTATCTGTCGGGCAACGATCGCAGGCAACTGCAACACGTGCACCAATTCGTCAAGCACGACATCGCGATCATGACGCAGATACTCACGTTCGTGGGCGTTTCGCCCGAGGCGCAGGCGTACGCCGGCGTCCAGGCGATCGCCGACGATCCTATCGTCTAAGGCCGAAAACAACTCTACGAGGGCTTGTCCGAATCTTCTCCTGAAGTCGGCGTTTCTTCAGAATGTGACGGCTCTGACCGAAGAAACACCGCCACGATCGCATAGAAGACCGCCGCGCAGACGAGCAACGAGAGCGCAGTGATCGCGAATCCCATCAGCGGCGCCGGATCAGGACGACCATGAGGACGGTTCCGACGAGCATGACGGCGATCCAAACGACCCAACCGAACTGGCTTTGCGCTTGCTGCCACGGCCCCGATTGAGCGGTCGTCAGCGGGGGGCCATGGCCGCCTGAGCGGCCGCCGGCAAGGACCTCGGCGATCGCAGAGACGGCTGTGACGATGCCGCTATCGTAATGGCCCTGATGAAACGCGGCGCTTAACGACTGCTCGATCGACGTCTGCAGCGCCGGCGTGAACAGCGTGCCCGTGTTTGCGCCGTAGGCGATCGCTGCCTGTCCGGCATCGCGTTCGACGTAAATCACCACGCCGTTGACATGCAGCGCGGACGCGAATCGTGACGCTGCCTCGCCGAGCGGAACGCTGCCCGAGTTCGCGACCGTGACGACCGCGACGGTTCTGCCGGTCTTCTGCTCGAGCAGCGCATCGAGCAGCGCGATCATCTTTACGGTATCGGCGCTGAACATGCGCGCGCCGTCGATGACATAGTCCTTGGCGAACACCGGTGCCGCCACCAGATTCGCGAGAGCAATCAGGAACGCTGGCAAACGATATCGGGAGGACGGTCGAATAAATTCGACCGCTACATGGGTCGCAGCACTATTTGGCGACAGGAGTCTGGAGTCCCGTGATGAGCAGCGCGGCGGCGACCGTTAGTATGAAGAGCAACAGAAAAACAAGCGTGAACGCGCGGTACCATTTCTCGCGCGTGCGCTTCTTCATCTTACCGAAGATCATGACGATCGCTTCGCCGCCACCTTCGGCTTGCCCCACAGCCGCTCGAGATTGTAGAACTCGCGCGACTGCGGTAGGAACACGTGGACGATGACCGGCCCGTAGTCGACGAGAATCCAACCGCCTTCGTTGTAGCCCTCCGTGCGCACCGGCGAACCGTACTCGTCTTCACAAGCCTCGACGACCGCGTCGGCGATCGCACGCGCTTGGATGAGCGAGCGTCCGGTCGCGAGCACGAAATAGTCGGCGAAGTTCGCGCGATCGCGGATGTCGAGCATCACGACATCCTCCGCTTTCTTGCCGAGCGCAGCGTCGCGGCACTGGCGGGCCAGCGTTTGCGCCGCCTCGTCGCTGAGCAGCCCGACCGTGCCGCGCGTGCTTGCGATGCCGTTTCGATGCGGCGCAAGCGCTTGGCGCAGTGCGAGGGGGATCGGCTGCGCTGCCGCAGCGCGCCGTGTAGGGCTCACGCGTCTCACAACCGCATGTCGCGTAGTCACGGTGCGGCGCACATGCTTGCGCTTAGGACGGCGTGCCATTGCTCTTCACCAATTGCGTATAGACCTCCATCGTCTGCGGCGCGGCCGCAATGCCGCGCTCGCGAAAATAGTCGAGCGCCGATGTGATGCTTGCCAGCATCCCTTCGTCAAGCGAGCGCAACGCCGCGCGTTCAAGCGCATCGCGGCCCGCAAAACGGCGCGACGGTTCGATCGCGTCCGCCACGAATAAGATCTTTTGCAAGGGAGACATGTCCGGCTCGGCGACCGTGTGCGTCGCGATGGCAGACAGCACGTCGGCGTCGTCCACGCCGAATTCGCGACGCGCGAGATCGGACGCAACGCGCGCGTGCAGCAGCACCGGCACGGCTTCTTCGTTCGTGTCGATGCGCAGATGATGCCGGCGTGCGTAGTCGAGCAGATCTTCGGGCTTCCAATGGCGGGCTACGTCGTGCAACAATCCGGCGACGCGCGCGTGCGCGCGCGAAACGCCGTAGCGCCGCGCCAGCCGCTCGGCCGTGCGCGCGACGCCGAGTGAGTGACGGTAACGTCCTTCGGGTAGGCGCTCGCGGACGGCGCGGCACATCTGCAGGAACCTGGTGCCCGTCGCGGCGGGCTGACTTGGCGGCACGACGCCAGTGGGTCCGCTCAGTCGAGGCTCTCTTTCAGCACGGCGAGGCGGTTCTGAAAGATCGTGCCTTTGAGATTGCCCGCCCACATGACCAGCGCGTTTTCATCGTTATCAGAATAGTACCCGCGCCGCGTGTTGACGACGGCAAATCCGTACTTCTTATACAGGGCTTGCGCGGCGGTGTTGGACTCGCGCACTTCGAGCGTGATCCACGACGCGCCGCGCGCAGTCGCCTCATCGAGCAAGCGTACCAGCATGCGCTCGCCGTACCCGTGCCGCTGGAAGGCGGGATCGACCGCCACCGTCGTGATGTGGGCGTCTTCAAGGATGACCCACAGCCCGCCGTACGCGACGATGCCGTGCTCCGCGCGCCCGATGAAATAGTGAGCGAGTTTGTTATCGGTCAGCTCGTTATGGAACGCGTTGCGCGGCCACGTGGTCGAAAAACACAGCGCTTCGACGCGCAACACCTCACCGATATCGTCGACGCTCATCGGCGAGATGTCGAGAGTGCGGGAGAGCGACTTCATCTTTGCCGGGAGGTTTCGCGCTTCCAAAAGCGCGGCCCCCCTCTACCGCCGGCTCTCCCAGTTGACGACCGCGTTGGGACGCTGCCCGTAATCGATCGCGATTCGACGCCAATCCGTATCGGCGCCCTCGCGCAGTCGCGCGAGGCCGAGGCGCGCGACCGCAAGACCGACCTCGGCATTTTCACGCGTCGAGACGCTCGCAACCCGAGCATCTGCTCTCGCGCTTGCCGCCGCCTCACATGCGCCGTGCAGCACGACCGGCCGCGCCGTCACGGCTGAGAACTGCTCGAGGGCAGCCCTGATCTGCTCGGCCTCGCCGTGCACCAGCACCGGTTCCGCTCCCGGTGCGCTTCGCAGGCGCATGTAGTAATAGCCGCGCTTGCCTTCAACGATGCTGGCGCGCGGATACAGCGCGCCGCTGCCCGCCTCCGCCGCATCGTATGACGAGATGCCGATGCAAGGCAGCCCGCGTGCCTGCGTCAGCGACTTGGCAAACGCTACGCCGATGCGCAAGCCTGTGAACGAACCGGGACCGATGCACACCGCCACCGCACCGATGTCGTCAAGCGTGACGCCTGCACGTGCGAGCGATTCCGTCACGCATCCGAGCAGCGATTCGAGCGCTGGTTTGCCGGACGAGACGACCGCGCTCTTGCTGTCGCGATCGACGTAAACGGCCGCTTCGACGCGCCCGGCGGTCGCGATGCCGAGGACGATAGGCCTCACGCCGCCGTGACCACCGTCAGGACGCATCGCTCACATACGCTGTTGCGACGGGATCGCTGCGACGAGCGGCGCCGCCGTGCCAAACCCACTGACCGAAGCCGCACGCGAGGCTCCGGCGATCGCCAAGTCGACTTCGATGCGGTCGGCCGGCCAGACATGTTCGGCCCGCTCAGGCCATTCGACGAGCGTCACGCCGTCGCGCAGCACGTAGTGAGGCAGGTCGAGCGCGTCGATCTCGCGCGCATCCTCAAGACGGTAAAGGTCGAGGTGGGAAATAGGCATGGATCCGCCGCGATAGCTGCGTGCGAGCACAAACGTCGGGCTGGCCGTCGCCCCGGCACCCAACGCGCGCGCGAAGCCTTCGACCAACGTGGTCTTGCCCGCCCCGAGCGGCCCACGTAACAAGATCACCAACCCGGGCCGGCTGACGAGCGCCAAAGACGCACCGAGCGCTTTCGTCGCAGCGGCGTCGGGCAACGCGAGAGTGAAATGTCCCAACTCAAAGCGCGATTTTCAAGACTTCAAGTATGCAACCTGCGGGAGGCCCTAGGGCGAGAATCGAAATTTGTCGTGTTCTCGATATGAGGGGTAACTAGAGCCATTGTCCGTGCCTGATGACGCTCGTTCTAAAGATGGAAGCGGCAAGAAACCGCGCCCTGAAATAAGTCTGGAAGAGTACCGCCACTCCGCTCCGTCCGACCGCGTGCAGACCATCAACGTCGAGGACGAGATGCGCCGCTCGTACCTCGACTACGCCATGTCGGTGATCGTGGCGCGCGCCTTGCCGGACGTGCGCGACGGCCTGAAACCGGTCCACCGCCGCATCCTGTATGCCATGGCGCAGCTCGGCCTGGGGCCGGACAAGCCGCACCGCAAGTGCGCCGGCACCGTCGGCGAGGTCCTCAAGAACTTCCACCCGCACGGCGACGTGCCGGTCTATGACGCGCTCGTGCGCATGGCGCAGGACTTCAGCTTGCGCTATCCGCTCGTCAATGGACACGGCAATTTTGGTTCGATCGACGGCGACCCGCCGGCGGCGATGCGCTACACGGAAGCGCGGCTCGCGCCCATGGCGCTCGAGATGCTGGCAGATATCGATCGCGAGACCGTCGACTTCGTCCCCAACTACGACTCGTCGTCGCGCGAGCCCGCACTGCTGCCCGCGCGACTGCCGAATCTGCTCGTCAACGGTTCGTCAGGCATCGCGGTGGGCATGGCGACGAACATCCCGCCGCATAATCTGGGTGAGATCTGCGACGCCGCGGTCGCGATCATCGAAGACCCGGATCTCAAAGAAAGCGAACTGCTCAAGATCGTCACCGGCCCTGACTTCCCCACCGGCGCGCTCATCCTCGGGCGCGAAGGCATTCGTCAGAGCTACCTCACCGGACGGGGCTCGATGACGTTGCGCGCGCGCCACGACTTCGAGGAGATGCGCGGCGGGCGACAGGCGATCATCGTCAACGAAATCCCCTTCCAGATCAACAAGTCGCGGTTGCTCGAGTCGATCGCGGACATGGTGGCGGCGAAGAAAACCGCCGGCATCGCTGACCTGCGCGACGAGAGCGACCGCACAGGCATGCGCATCGTCATCGAGCTGAAGCGCGATGCCTCGGCGCAGCTCGTCCTCAATCAGCTCTACAAACACACGCCGCTGCAGTCCAGCTTCGGGGTGAACAACGTCGCGCTCGTGGACGGCCAACCGCGCACGCTGACCTTGCGCGAGATGGTGCAGGAGTACGTCAAGCATCGCAAGGTCGTCGTCACACGGCGCAGCCAGTACGATTTGCGCAAAGCGAAAGAGCGCGCGCACATCCTCGAAGGCTACCGCATCGCGCTCGAGCATCTCGATGCGGTCATCAAGCTCATCCGCGCGTCGCAGACCACCGAAGAAGCGCGCGCCGGCCTGATGAAAAAATTCGAACTCACCGAGATCCAGGCCAATGCGATCCTCGATCTGCGCTTGCAGCGCCTCGTCGCCCTCGAGCGCCAGAGGATCGAAGACGAATACGTTCAGCTGCTCAAGACCATCGCGGGTCTCGAAGAACTGCTGCGCAGCGAGCGCCGCATCTACGGCGTCGTCAAAGAGGAGATCAAAGATCTCAAGAAGCGCTTCGGCGACAAGCGGCGCACGCAAATCGTTGAGGCCGAGGGCGAGTTCGCGATCGAGGATCTCATCCCGGACCAGCCGGTCGTCATCACCGCGACGGCGGGCGGCTACATCAAGCGCCAGAACGTCGACACGTTCCGGGCGCAGAACCGCGGCGGGCGCGGCATCATGGGGTTGGCGCTCAAGAAGGAAGATGTCGTCAGGTTTCTGTTCTCTGCGACGACGCACCAGCACATCTTGTTCTTCTCGAATCGCGGGCGCGTCTATCGCCTGCGCGCACACGAAATCCCGGACGCTTCGCGGCAAGCGCGCGGCACCGCGCTCGTCAATCTGCTGACGCTGCCGCCGGGCGAGGTCATCACCGCGGTCATGCCAGTTCGCAAGCTCAAGACTGAAGAATACTTGGTGATGGTCACCAAGAAGGGCTTCATCAAGAAGACGACGCTGGCCGAGTTCGGGAACGTGCGGCGCAGCGGCCTCATCGCCATCAACCTCATGCCGGGTGACGAGCTGCTGTCGGTAGCGCTCACCAACGGTAAGGCGGAGCTGCTGCTCGCCACCACCGGCGGCCACGCGATCCGCTTCGACGAGTCGAAGGTGCGACCGATGGGCCGCGCCAGCCGCGGCGTGCGCGCCGTGCGCCTGGGCGCCAAAGACGCCGTGCGCGCGATGGACGTCATCGGCAAGGCGCGGCGCGAAGTCCTCGTCATCACGACGAAGGGCTACGGAAAACGCACGAAGATCGATCAATACCGCAAGACGAATCGCGGCGGCAAGGGCGTGAAAGCCTTCCAGAAATCTGCCAAGAACGGCGACATCGTGGAGCAGCTGCTGGTGAAGTCGGACGATGAGATCGTGCTCATCTCGACGCGCGGCGTCGTCATCCGCACCAAGGTCTTCCAGATCCGCGAAACCGGGCGCGCCGCTCAAGGCGTGCGCGTCATGAAGCTCGACGAGGGCGACACGGTAATCGGCGCGGCCAACGTCGGCCTGCGCACCGAGGAAATGGAACGATTGTAAGCCTGCCGAACCTGGGGCGTCCGAGCTGTAGCACTCGAGCGAAGCTCGAGGATTCCTAACGTAGCACTCGAGCGAAGCTCGAGGAAATATCAGGAGAAGCCAGTTGAGTTCAGCGACCGCCGTCGATCAAAACACCTTTCAAACTGAAGTGCTGCAGTCGAGCACGCCCGTGCTCGTCGATTTCTGGGCGGATTGGTGCGCGCCGTGCAAGATGATCGCGCCGATCGTCGACAAGGTTGCTGACGCCTACAAGGGCCGATTGAAAGTCGTCAAGCTCGATACCGACGAGAACCCGAACCTCGCGGCGCAATACGACGTCTCGGGCATCCCGTGCCTGATCTTGTTCAAGGCCGGCGCCCCCGTGGATCGCATCGTCGGCTACGTTCCGGAAAAGCATCTCACCGCGATGCTTGAGAAACACGTCGGCGCGACCTAGTTGCGCGACATCCCGGCGGTCCATCGCTTCACGACCGATCCGGCGATCGCGGTCTACGGTTCACTCATCGGACGCGCAGCCGTACGCGCGCACGTGCAAGCGGTCCTCGACGAAGTGCGCGCCGGCAACCGCGCGCCCGCCTTCGACGATCTGCGCGAACGCATGCTTGAGCGGCTTTCGACTGCTCAAGCCGAAGGCCTTATTGGCGTCATCAACGGCACGGGCGTGCTGCTGCACACGAATTTCGGCCGTGCGCCGATCGCTCCACGTGCGCTCGAGGCGGTCAACGCGCTCGGGGCGGGCTATACCAACTTAGAGTACGACGTCGAGTCGGGCGAGCGCGGAAGCCGCTACGACCGCGTCGCGTCGTTGCTGCGCGAGGTGTCGGGCGCGCAGGCCGCGATCGTGGTGAACAATTGCGCGGCGGCAGTCCTGCTGGTGCTCGATACGTTCGCGCGCGGACGCGAAGTCGTGGTGAGCCGCGGTCAGCTCATTGAGATCGGCGGGGGCTTTCGTTTGCCCGACGTGCTTGCCAAAAGCGGAGCGCGACTGGTCGAAGTCGGCACGACGAACAAGACGTACGTCAGCGATTACCGCGACGCGTGGAATGCGAACACCGCGCTGTTCATGCGCACGCATCCGAGCAACTACCGCGTGCACGGTTTCACGGCAGAAGTCTCGAGCGCGGCGCTGGCGGCGCTGGCGCGCGAGCTCGAAGTGACTTCTTTCGAGGACTTGGGAACAGGCGCGCTGGTCGACCTCTCGCCGTACGGCTTGCCGCGAGAACCGACGCTAGCCGAGGAGATCGAGGCTGGTCTGGACCTCGTCGCTGTTTCGGGCGACAAGCTGCTCGGCGGTCCGCAGTGCGGCATTATCGCAGGGGATGCGAGCCTGGTGTCGACGATCCGGCGCAACCCGTTGCTGCGCGCGCTGCGCGTCGACAAGATGACGCTTGCCGCTCTTGGCGCGACCTTGTCCGCGTACGTTGACGGCCGTCTGACCGACTTGCCGCTGTTCCAGATGCTCGCGCTGACGCAAGACGAGCTCTTCGAGCGTGCCGCGCGCGTGTGCGCAGCAATCCCCTCGTTGCGCATCCAGCCCGTGCTGACCATGGCGGCGACGGGGGGCGGCACGCTGCCCGACGCGGAGCTGCCGTCGGCAGGCGTTGCGGTCACGCCGGCGCTCGGCCCGGACGCGTACGCCGCGGCGCTGCGGCGCGTGCGGCCGCCGGTCATCGGGCGCGTCGAGGGCGACCGCTTCATCGTGGATCTGCGCACTGTCCGCGAATCCGAGCTCTCCGCTCTTGCGCACGCGCTAGAGGCTGCGGGGCATTAGCGCGCGCTCAAAGAACGCGCTACCACTTCCGAGCTCGCTTCGCTCGCTTGGAACACTACACACTCCTAAGTAAGCAATGCATATCATCGGCACCGCGGGCCACGTCGATCACGGCAAGAGCTCGCTCGTCATCGCGCTGACCGGGCACAACCCGGATCGGTTCATCGAGGAGCGCGAGCGCGGCATGACGCTCGACCTCGGATTCGCGCCGTTGCGCTTCGACGACGGGGTCGAGGCGGGCATCATCGACGTGCCGGGGCACGAGCGCTTTCTTCACAACATGCTCGCCGGCGCAGCCGGCATGGAATTGCTCCTGCTCGTCATCGCGGCCAACGAAGGCCCGCGGCCGCAGACTTTCGATCACTTGCGCATCCTGAATTTTCTCAATGTTCGCAAGGCGATCATCGTGCTCACCAAGCGCGACCTCGTGGATGAAGCGGAGCTCGAGATCGCGCAAGAACTCGCGCGCGACGCCACTGCCGGCACGGTGGCCGCCGGCGCACAAGTGGTTGCGGTTTCCAGCGTGACCGGAGCCGGCATCGCGGAGCTCAAAGCTGCGATCCACGATGCGCTTGCAGCGTTGCCCGCGCGCGATGCCGACGCGCCCGCCTATCTGCCGGTCGATCGCGTCTTTGCGCTGCCAGGGCACGGCACGATCGTTACCGGAACGCTCATGCAGGGCACGATGCGCACCGGCGACGAGCTCGCGTTGCAGCCCAGCGGCATCGAAGTGCGCGTGCGCAGCCTGCAGACGTTCGGCGAAAAGCGTGACACGGTTTCGGGCGGCGCGCGCGTGGCGGTGAATCTGCCGGGCGTCGAGACAAGCGCGATTCGCCGCGGCGAAACGCTGGTGGCGCGGCGCGTGTTCGCCCCGATGTCCGCCGTCCACGTCGATTTCACCGCATTACCCGCCGCAGCGCCGATCCTCAAGCGCCGCACGCCAGTGCGCGTCTACATCGGGTCGTCTGAAATCCCGGGCACCCTCGTCTTTGATGCGCGCGTGCCTGCCGCAGGGGAAACCGCGGTTGCTACGCTGCGGTTGGCAAGACCCGCAGTCTTATTCCCCGGCGGCCGGCTTGTTGTGCGGCGCATGAGTCCCAAGGATTTGCTGGGTGGTGCGGTTGCCCGTTCGAGCGCCGCCAAACTCGCGAGTCAACCCGCAGAAAACGGCGAAGGGCTCGACAAACGCATTGTTTCGATCATCGAGTCGTCCGGCATCCAACCGCTTGAGCCTTTGCAGGTGGCCGCCGCGGCGAACGTGATGGCTGACGCCGCAAGTGGGGCACTCGAACGCCTTCAAGCCGAGGGCCTCGTCGTCGCGCTGTCGCGCCCGACAGGATACGTCGCGCGAACGAACATCGACGGCGCATTCGATCGCGTACACGAGTTCTTTCAATCGCAGAGAGGCCGAAAACCGTGGCTGCTCGGCGCGGGCACGGCGGCGATCGCAAAGGCGCTGGCGGTCGGCGAAGGGTTGGCCGGCCGGCTGCTGTATTTCTGGCATGAGGACGGACGCATGGCGCAGACCGGCCGCCTGTGGCATCTGCCAGGCCAAACGCCTCAGTTGACACCCGCCCAACGCGATTGGTTCGCCGGCGCGCTGCGGGCCGATCCGGCGAGCCCTCTCTTGCCGTATTCATATAAGGAAGTAGAAGGACGCGCGGCCACCGCAGGCGTCGAAGGGCTCGGCGAGGCGCTTGAGACGCTGCTTGCCACCGGCGGGATGGTGCGCGTCGGCGATGACCTCTACCGGCGGGCCCAGATCGAGCGGGCGCGGACGATCCTTCAGACCACGCTGCAGAGCGGCAAGAGCGCGACCATGTCACAGTTGCGCGATCTGTTCGGTACGTCACGCAAGTATGTGCTGCCGCTCATGGAATACTTCGACGGAATCGGGCTGACGATGCGCGACGGCGATCTGCGCCGCCTGCGCCACGCGACAAAGGAGTTGCAAACCATATGAGTGGGGGACTAGAAAAGGCGACGTTCGCCGCCGGATGCTTTTGGGGCGTTGAATCGAATCTGCGCCAGGCCCCCGGCGTCGTCGACGTGCGCGTCGGGTACACCGGCGGAGCGACCGAGAATCCAAACTATGAAGACGTCTGCACCGATCGCAGTGGGCACGCCGAGGCCGTCCAATTGACGTTCGATCCAAAGCGCGTCTCGTACGACCATTTGCTCGACGCGTTTTGGAAGCTGCACGATCCGACGCAGCTCAACCGGCAAGGCCCCGACCTCGGCACGCAGTACCGCTCGGCGATCTTCTACCACTCGCCGCAGCAACTTGAGCTCGCAAGCAAGTCGAAGCATCGCCTGCAGGCGTCAGGCCGTTACAAACGGCCGATCGTCACCCAGATCGTTCCGGCAGGGAAATTCTACGACGCCGAAGAGTACCACCAGCGGTATTTCGAAAAGCGCGGCATCGCGCCGACGTGTCACTTATAAGCGCGCCCGGCCTTAAGAGGCCGGGACTACAAATGCGGGCTTAAAGCTTGAGGTGACCAGTCACCGCAAGCAGGATCAGGACCAACAAGATAATCACGAGCGCTTCCATCGTCCCACCCCCTGCGAGTATTATCGTCTAATTCTATAAGCGTACAGCTGTTCGCCTCTGTGCGCAACGTTACTCCTCGATGTCTGAATGGCCGGCGCTTCCCAGCAGCTCTACCTCCGCGGTTTCGAGGTCGAGCAGCCGTTGGATTCGGCGCATGACCGTGTTGTCGATCTTACCCTGATCGCGCAACGCGATCAGCTCTCTGCGCTGTGCACCGATGAGTTCACGTTCAAGCTCGCGGTACAGCGCAGTCGACTTTGCGACCTCGCCTGCCTGGGTGTCAAGCGAGCGAAATTCTTTCCAGCGCGTGTGAAAACGCGTTGCGAGCCTGTCGAGCAAGTCGCTCGGAATGGTGCGCTCATGTGCCAGCACATGCAGCCTCCTGACCGCCGCGCGCGCGGTGACGGCCAGCGCCACGCGCTCCTCGCGTTCGTCAGCGCCGTCATCCTTGACGCGCAGCCAGCGGACCAGCGCCGGCAGCGTGCCGCCTTGTCCGACCAGCGTCGCGAGCAAGACGCAAAACGTGATGTAGATGATGAGGTTGCGATCCTGGAGCGGGCCCACCGATGTGGCGAAGGGGATGGCGAGCGCGGCTGCGAGCGAAACGCCGCCGCGCATCCCCGACCAGGCGAGGATCGCGACATGCGACCAATCCGCTTTGCCGCCCTCGTGTTCGGGCTCGTTGGTGAACGGCAACAGACCCTGGAAGAATACCCAGCCGATCCTCACGAGGATCACCGTGAGCGACACAGCCACTCCGTACCACAGCAGCGTCGCCCACGAGAAACGCGAGAGGCTGAGCGCGATCGAATGGAACTGCAGCCCGACGAGAACGAAGATGATCGCATTGAGCACGAAGACGATGGTCACCCAAAACCCGGTGGCGCGTTCCCGTGCGAGGGGCATCAAGACGACGGGCGTAAAGCGGTTGACGAAGAGTCCCGTCGTGACGACTGCCAGGACGCCGGAGACGCCCAGATGCTGCGCGGGCAGATACGACAAGAACGGAGTAGCGAGAGAGATCACTGACTGTAGCGACGCATCCTTGATGAAATGCCATGCGAGGACGGCCACGGAGCCTGCCGCGATCCCGATTGCGATCGAGCCTGCGATCGACAATGCCAGCGACCCAAGCGCATGAGGCAGAGAGAAGGTGCCGCTTACCACGGCCGCCAGCGCTACTGCATAGAGGATGAGCGACGTCGCGTCGTTGACGAGGCTCTCGCCTTCGATCGTGGCGACGACGTGACGGGGCACCTTGAGCAGGTCGGCCACCGGCGCGAAGGCCACCTCGTCCGTTGACGACACGACCGCGCCGAGCACCAGCGCGACGCCCCAACCGATGGCCGGCACGATTGCGTGCGCGATGAGCGCGACCGCCAGCATCGTGATGATCACAAGGCCGAACGCCAATTGGAAGATCCACCAGGCGCTGGCGCGGAACTCGCTGGTCGGAGCGGTGACGCTCTCCCAATAGAGCAGCGGCGGCAGGAATGCGACCAGCACGAGTTCCGGCGGCATAGTCACGACAGGCACGCCGGGGATGAAGCCGATCAACATGCCGCCCAGCACGAGCACGATCGGATACGCCACGCCGATGCGGTTGGCGACCCAAACCAGCACGACGATGACCAAGAGAACGAAGAGAAGCGCGGTCACCCGCGCGCCTTACGCCTGCGTGCAGTTCGATTCCTTATCGGCTGACCCGCGTTCGGTCGCCCGTGATCAGGCGGATCACTCGGTTAGTATGGTGGCGGCGCGGCGTTGGACTTGATCGGGACGGTGAAGCAGTAGCTTGGCCCTTGTGCTTGGTAGTGAAATGGCGGCACTATTGCCAATGCCGTCAGAGAGGCGCATGGAGCTAGATCAGCAGCATCGGGCATCAGCCACCTCGAGCGGTCTTTTCGACCGGCTGAAGTATGCACCGACCCGAAGTTCAAATAGAAATACTGCACGTCGAGGCAGTTGACCGCGAAACCGCACGGCGTTCGCTGCCAGTCCCAGGTCAGATAGGCCCATCCCCCAGGGTGCCCGAGCCGGTATTCACACAGGTTGGGATCGTTCAGAATCTTTGTGCACTGCGCGACCGTGGTGACGACGACTGGTCTGCCTGGCGCAGCGATGCCATACAAAGCCGGCGATGGAGCCATGAGGTTCGGTGACAGGGCTGCAGGCGTATGAGGCGTCGGGGTCGGCGTCGGCGTTGCAGGCGGGTGTATTGCGAGCGCGGACGCCAGTTGCGGCGTCATGACCAATACGAGCGACAAGGCAGCTAGAAACCCCCACAACGTCGCCATGCGACCGTTGGTTCCCTCATCGCGTAGCGCGGCCGCTTGCATCCTCCCACCAAGCTAGCCTCGCACACCATCGTCCAAACCAGTACACGAGCGCCTGCCATTTCCCGAATTGCTCGAAACGGCGCCGGATTTGCCGCTCAGTCGGTTTTCGCCCATGGAAAAAGACCCGTTTCGCGTAGGCCTGCGTCGCGCTGTCGATCGGAATGTGGTCGTAGTGACCGAGCAGGTTCATCAGGAAATGAGCGGACGACTTTCCGACGCCCTTGATCGCGGTCAGCGCCTTGTATAATTCGTCCGACGTCACCTTCCCGGCTTGAGCTTCGAGCGCATCGAGATCGATGTCGCCGTCCTTCTGACGGCGCGCGAGTTCGATGATATAGCCGGAGCGATAGCCCGCACGAACCTCTTCACGCAGATAGCTTGTACCGGCGCGGGATACTTGACCGGGCGTAGGCCACGCCCGCATCTCCGAGTTCCGAGGGCTCACGTCACCGAGCTGTGCCAAGCGATTGATCATGACCACCGCCTGCTTCCACAGCACATTGGTGCCCAAGATGGTCTTGACGACGTCTTCCCAGAGCGATGAACCACGCATGTTCCGGCCCGCTCCGTGCTTGACCGCCTTGGCGAGCTCCGGCCGCTTCCGGCAGATGGCATAGAACGGCGCCAAGTCTTCATCTAATCGCAACATGCGCGTCACACGGCGGCCCAACTCCTCCGGAATGCCCGGATCCGCCGCATGCTCACCTGCGATGTCGACCACAACCTCGCGAAAGGCCCGGCGGGGCGACGGCCGCTCGCGGATCTCGAGCACCATGACGCATCCGTCGCCGAGCCGCTCCGCGCGTTCGAGCATCTGCTGGTCGTCGTGCCAGCGAAACGGCAGCGTCTGGTACCAGCCATGTGAAATAGCCGTTGCAAACAGGCCAAACGGCTTGCGCACGGGCACGACGACGCGGCTCGTTTCAAGCGCCATAGCATGGCCCGGGCTGCTTGCAGGAGGGCGGAGCCGCGCAAAGTAGATGTTGTGCCCGGCGCTTGGCCGGTCGTGGGAGAAGCATGGGGCTGGTGCTCCTGCTGGTCTTCAAAACCAGTTGGTCTTCGCAAGGGGACTGGTAGGTTCGATTCCTATCTTCTCCCGCCACGTTTCATGCGGCCGGCGCCGCCAGGCTTTTTGCGGCCGCCGCCACTACGCTTTGTGCGGCCGGCTGGGCGCTTGCGTTCAGCCCACTCCTCCGCAAGCACGCTCATCAACACGACATCATCATGTCGCCCGTTTCGATAGAGGTAGCGGCGTAAGACGCCCTCGCGCGTGAAGCCGGCGCGCTCGTAGGAGCGGATCGCTCGGGCGTTGTCCGGCAGCACCGTCAGTTCGATGCGCACGAGTGGCCTCACCAGAAACGCCCCGTCCACGAGCGTTCTCACCGCGTCGGTGCCGAGGCCGCGACCCCAATAGCGCGAATCGTGAATGGCGATGCCGAGCACGGCGCGCGCACCGTCGATCTGAAGACCGATCGTGCCGATGTCGGCGCCGTCGAGCGTCTGGATCACGTAGCAGGGCGCGTTGGAGTTGACGCTTGCATTGGCGGCCCAGTCTTGTTCTTGCACCAACGACAACGGCAGCCGTGGAAAGATGAAAGGCCGCGCCGGCGACGTGTTGATCCAGCGCTGCAGCATCGGCACGTCCCCCGGCTCGATTGGTCTCAATCTCACTTTCTCGCCGGTGAGCCAGGTCGGCGCAGCTTCGCGCGGCGAAATCTTGCGCATGATTGGCGCCTGGATTGGCGGTAGCGTGGTGGCGCTCATGCTGGCCGCCGCCGCGTCACCGGCGCCGCCGACGCCCGTCACGCAGACGTCGACCGACGTGCGCGTGATCGACGAGCTCATCGACCGCAACCATCGCTCAATCGGCGGTTTGCCCGGTTCCGTCGCCACCTGGCGCGGCGTGATCACGCAAGCCAAGACGGACATCCATTATACGACCGTCGCCCAGCGGGATGGGCGCTATCGCACCGTCTACGAGCACCCTTTGGGCGAACTCAGCGAGGGCAGCGACGGCGTCAACGCGTGGATCCAGGATTTGAACGGCAACGTCATCACGGAGCCTGCCGCGAGGCGTTGGTCGTTTCTCAAGGGTTTGCTCGGCTACAACGCCGCGCTGTACGACGAATCGCTCAGTTGGGTCCGCGGCGGCAACGGTCAGCTCGATGGGCGCGCCGTCGTCAAGCTGCGCACGTCGATCGGTCAAAACGACGTGCTCTTCTACATCGACGCGCGAAGCGGGCTGGTTGACGGCGTCGATGTCGGCGCTCGGACGGTGCGCTACCAGTACCGCAGTTTCGGGCCGCTGACCGTGCCGACGAAGGCGGTCGAATCCGAGAACGGCACTACGGTGATCGCCACCCTCGACGAGGTGCGATTCTCTGCGCCCGCATCGGTCAGCTTTAGCTCCCCGGCCGCGCGCAAGCCGGAGTTTCCCGCCGGTCAGACCGACATCGCACTCGACTTCGACTCGCCGCATTCGCTCATCGTGCTCAGCACGCAGATCAACGGCAGCCCCGCGAAGTTCTTGCTAGACTCGGGGAGTTCGTCGTCGCTGATCGACATCGACGCTGCCAAGAGCCTCGGGTTGCCCACGGCCGGCAGTTCACGCGTTGCGGCGGCGACACTGCTCTCGGGCACGATGGCGCGCGCTGAAAAGCTGAACATCGGGGGGATCGTCTTTCACCCGTTTGTGTTCCAGGCCGTGCCCTTGGGCCTGCCGCCGGGCATCCGCGGATACGGCATCAAGGGCATCCTCGGATACGACGTGCTCGCCCACATCGTGGCGCGCATAGACTACAGCCGCGCGCGCATCCGCCTCATCGCTCCCGCGAGCTTCACGTACAGCGGCACAGGGACCGTGATCGCGCTCGACGCATCGGCGCGGTTGCCTCGCGTTCCCGCCGTCGTCGGCGAGAAAGACGCGGCGACATTCACCGTGGACACCGGCAGCGACGCCGGTCTCATCATCTATCAAGGTTTCGCCGCCTCGCACGAGCGCGATCTGCTTCGTCCGGGCGACCTCGCATCCGACTCGCGGGGGCCCGCGCTCGGCGAGACGGACGTCGCGCCGTTCTTCCCGGACCTCACGCGCGCGAGCGGCGCCGGTGGGACTTTCCGCGTGAAGACCGGTTATGTCTCGCGGCTGGGCCTCGGAAGCTTCGAGGTGATGAGGGTGTTCACCGAAATCGTCTTGGAGCCGTCAGGCGCTTTTGCGCCGTCCGCGTCTGACGGACTGCTTGGCGCCGCCGTTCTGTCGAAGTTCGGCGCCGTCTTCCTCGATTACCCGGGCGCCCGGCTGATCCTCGAGCGCTAGGACAAACGCTCGACGAAGCTCGTCAGCTGTTCGATCTCGTCCTCGCTGACCGAGACGAACGCCACCCCAACCTCGCCCACGACCGACGCGCGCACGGTCTGCGCCTGGATGTTCAGCACAGCGGCGCTGCGTTGTGGGATGTGAATCATCACGCGGGTGCCGTTCTCGAGCGGCTCGTCGGTGAGCAACAGCACGCCGGCCAAGCTGATGTTGTCGATCGTCGCTCGGCAACGGCGCTGCTCCGGCAGCACGGAGAACTCTACCGGCAGCTGGATGTTGAAGCGGGGGTAACGCCGCCGATCCGGATGTAGTTCCCGCTGATCGCTTGGCGTCAAAAGGCTTGTTCGATCTGATCGACGACCCACTCCGACGACGCGGTGCGCACCGGCGCGCTGCAGTAGTCGCATCGGCCGTTGGTGAGTTTGAGCGGCGCTCCGCAGTTCGGACAGGTCGCAGCTAAGCCAGTCTGACCGGCCGCCGACTTCGCATCGGCGCGCCGGATGAAGGTCCAGAACTCGGTAAAGGTCGAGGGTACGCGCGTGCCGTCGACGAGCTGTTTGGTTGTCTCATCGACGGTGTAATCGGTCATGCTCGCGGTGAAGGCGACGACGATCGAATCGTAAGGCGCGCCCGGCGTCACCTCGACCACCTTCGCGTGACCGATCACGATGTTCTCGAGCATGTCGATCTGATGTGCGGCAATCAGCTGATCGGTCTGCATCTTGTGGCGTTCGTACAGCGCGTCGCTCATGACGTCGCGCGCGAGGTCTTGATTGCGCGCCTGCCACGCCTGCTGGATTTTGAAGAATGCCGTCTGTGCGCGGTCCAAAAATGCGCGCTCGTCAAAACCTGCGTCGCGTTGCTTGATCGTGTTCTCGCCGGCAGTAATCGCTTGCGGGTCGACCGTGCGCGAAGGCTGATTCATGTACTGCGCCGGCGCCGCCGTCGCGTAGGCGGTTTGGTCCGGCTCGGTGAGCGGCGCGCCGCCGTATTGCGCAAGCGACTGGCTCTGCATGCGCCGCCACACGTAATAGATGATGACGAGCACGACGATGACCCACAGGCCGCTGCCGTGCCCCAGGAAGAACAGCGGCCAGAGGCTGAAGCCGCCCCCGCCGTTGTAGCCGCCGCCGTGGTATCCGCCGCTTGAACCGTGAGAGCCGCCGCCATAATGACCGCCGCCGCCCGCACGCGCGAACGCCTCGGCTGCAGACATCAGCTCGAACGCGAGGACGATAAGGGCGCACGCAAGCGCCGGGGACACAAAACGCATCAGACCCTTCATACTGCTCTCTACCTTGCCAATGCCCAAAATGTCACGTCCCGGGACCGCGGCGCGAACGTCGGGCTGGAAGGCCTGCGAGGCGGCGCGCTGCGCTGATATTAGCACGGTCCTCCTCTGGCGTCTTGGGCGTTTCGCAAATCACGGCCACGTGCGAAAGTTCGGGACGGCGCAGCAACGCGCGAAAACCAGCACTGCCGATGCGGCCTTGTGCCACGTGCCAGTGGATGTCGCGACGCGCCCCGAGTTCGACCTTCGTGTCGTTGAGATGCAACGCGCGGACGTTTTCGAAGCCGATGAGCTTCCCGATGCCGGCGACGAATGCGTCAACCCCGGGAGCATCGTGGATGTCGTAGCCTGACGCCCACGCGTGTGCCGTGTCCAACGTGACGCCGACGCGTTTGCTGCGCACGGCTTTCAGGATCGCGCCCAACTCTTCGAGCGTGCCACCGCACAGATTACCGGCGCCGGCCGAATTCTCCAGCAGCAACATCGGTCCAGGCTTCGCCGCGCCGGCAAGCCGGTCGATGGTTTCGCAGACGCGCCTCAAACCTTTGGCGCGATCCTGCGAGCCGTAGCTGCCGAGGTGCGTGTTGACGTACTCGATGCCGCCGCGCGCGGCTACCTCGAGGTCGTGCGCGACGAGCAGCATGCTGTTGCGATGCAGCGTTTTGTTCGCGGTCGTCAGATTCACCAGGTACGACGTATGGATGAGCACCGGGAAGATGCCATACCTGGCGCGCAGCGCACGGAATTCCTGCCACTTCTTTGCGTCATACGGCGTGCGGCGCCAGCCGCGGGGGTTGCCGGCCCAGATCTGGATGCACTCGCAGCCGCCGGCCAGCGCCTCTTCGATCGTGCGCTTCGGAAAGTTGCCGCCGATGGTGACGTGGACGCCGAAACGCATACACCTAAAGAAGAAAATGCTTAAGCATGATGACGTCAGCCGTTAGCCATATTAGTGTAGAGAGTACGCCCACAAAGATGTAATAATTAGTCCATAGTCGTTGTTGCGCAGCAACGAGCCCAACACCAAAACACAGTGCCGCCAATACGACCGATGACACTGCAGTAGGAAACGCAAGCGGAGTCAATTCGCTCAGTGTTGGGCGAGCCGCAACCTCCACCACCGCTACATAAAGCATCACGCTTGGAACGGTCGGCAGGCTAACGATTGCAGCTGTCAACGCCGCGAACGGTGCGGAGACGGCTCGTTCTCCTAACATTTTACGCTCAGCAGCGAGTGCGGCTAGCAGACCGATTGGGATTAACGCATTTAAGGCGAACGCGAACCAAAGACCCCGCAGATTCAGTGACGCTACCTCCGCACCTGCAGCAACGTTAGGCGCGCTTGCGCGCGAGGTAGAGAAATTGGTCTTGTTCGACTTCGAACGTGCCTGAAGGCGGCGCCATCGAGGCGATGCGCTCGCGCACGGATTCAAGAAAGGCTTCCCGCGCCTCGCCGAGCGCGATGCGCAGGTTCTCGCGCGACCGATGGTACCCCACGTATGAGTCGACGTCGTACTGCAATCCGAAGCGCATCACACGCAGCTGCGCGTCGGCGAACATGGCGTCCGGCTGGCGCTCACCGGCTCCAACCTCGGCCCAAAACGCGGCGAGCGAATCACGAAAACTGCTCTCCATCGGAGCTTCGGCGCGCCCGGTCCACTGCGTGAAGAGCGTGCGCACGGCGCGCGCATACGGGTCGTCCGGGCGCGCATGCTTCCAGAAGATGGCAAGCGCGCCGCCGGGCGCGAGGACGCGCGCAAATTCGGCCAACGCTCGCGGTTCGTCGAACCAGTGAAAGGCCTGCGCGCAGATCACGCCGCCGAACGCCTCATCGCCAAACGGCAGCGCTTCGGCTCGGCTCACGTAAAAGGTGGCATTGGGTATGCTGGCACGCGCCGCTTCGAGCATGCGCTCGGCGACGTCGATGCCCGTCACGGCGTAGCCGCGTTCGAGCATGCCGAGCGTGGCAAGGCCGGTTCCGCACGCGGCGTCGAGCACGCGCTTACCGCCCGGCGCCCCGAAGAATGCCGCAACGGTGTCGAACAGCTCCTCCGAGTATGACGTGCGGTAGCGCGTGTATTCCTGGACGAGCGTGTCGAAGTCGGAGGCGTACCTCACTCGTCGAGCGCCGCGCTGAGCTCTTCCGCCACGCTGTGCTCGAGTTTCGACTGCGCGTGGGGTTCTTGGTCGCCCTCGTGTCCTTCGATCGACTCGTGGATCTGGCCGAGCGCCTCGCGCCGTTCGGCCGACATCGGCAAGGGGATGACTTGGCCGCGCTCGCGGCGCGGCGCGCCCTCAGGCAATGCCGGAAGCTCCTCGAGCGAGCGGAAGCCGAATGATTCCAAGAAACGGACGGTCGTGCCGTAGATGATCGGGCGGCCGACCGTGTCTTTGCGCCCGAGCTCCTTGATGAGACGGCGCTCCTCGAGCGTTTCCATGACGCCGTCGACATTGACGCCGCGTAGGCTTTCGACCTCTGCGCGGGTCACGGGCTGCAGGTAAGCGACAATCGAGAGCGTCTCGAGCGCGGCGTGCGACATCCACGTCTTGGGCGGCAAGAGATAGCGCTCGACATCATCGCGGCATTCTGGATTGGTCGCAAGCCGCCATCCGCCCGCTATCTCGCGCAGGATGAATCCGTGGCCTTGCAGCGCGGCGTCGATCTCACGCAGCGCCGCGCGCACCTCGGCCGGCTGCGCGCCGGTTGCCGCGCAGATCTCCCTCTCGGTCGCGGGTTTTTCAGCGACCAGCAGAATGGCCTCGACGCGGCTACGCAGACTTGCCAAGCGCGCGTGCGGCGTCCTTGGGCGCCGGTGTGATGACGATGTCTTCGAACGGCTTGCGCTGCGCGCACAGGACCTTGCGCGCTTTGACGAGTTCGAGGATCGCCAGGAACGTGACCACGACTTCCAGCCGGCGGCAGCCGGCGATCAGTTCGGAGAACGCCAGCGTTACGCGATCGCGCAACTGGCGCAAGACGTAGTTCATCTTGACGACCATCGAAAACGTCTCGCGCTTGACGACGGCCGGCCGCGCCTGCGCGTTGGCCAGCGCCCGCTCGAACGCGGCTCTCAGCGACGCCGGCTCTAAGTTGTAGTGCTGCACGAGGCCTTCTTCGGGCACCGACGGACGCGGATAGAAGGCGGCGTTTTGTTCGAATCTGGCGCGGAAGTCGGCGCCGGCTTTTTTGAAGTGCGCGTATGCGATCAGCCGCTGGCGCAGCGTCTCCTCGGCAAGCGCGGCTTCGTCGGCGAGCTCGTCGGTGAACGGCGGCGGAGGCGGCGGCAGCAGCTTCTTGGACTTGATGAACACCAGCGTCGCGGCGATGACGAGGTATTCGCTGGCGACGTTGATGTCGAGGCTCTCCATGAGCGCCAGATGCGCCACGTACTGCTCGCACACCGATGCCAGGCTGACTTTGGTGATGTCGACATCCTGCTGCAGGACCAGGTGAAGCAGCAGATCGAGGGGACCGTCAAAGACGTCGAGCTTGACCAGCAGTTGATTGCTCAATGCGACCAGGACTTTTTCCCGTTCGTCACCGTGCTGCCCTGCGGCAGGATTTCGATGTAGATCTGCCCCGGCGTCAACGATATCGCCGAGCCATCATCGCCGACGAGCAACGGCAACGTCGACGAATTTGCCGCCACCCATTTGCACGTCGTCACCCGTCCATCGCGAATCAAAAGCGCCGGATAGTTGCCGAAGACGTTCATCGCCAGATCGCCGATCGCGTCAAGCACCTTCGCCGGAATCCAGACGGCGATGACGTCGCTGACTTCATAGGGCCGGTTGTCGTCGCGGTCGTGCTGCGACTGCCCGTCGATGAAGCGTTGGTACGCGGCGCCATCCCACTCATAGTGGACTTGGTAATCGTTCCAAAACGAGATGACGGTCTCGGGAACGAGCGGCGTCTGTTGCGCCGGCCTCGCGAGGCCGGCATTTGGATCCGCGTTGTTTACGCCGGTGCCAGGCGGGTCGGCGGGTGGGTCGGCCGGCGGGTCGGCGAATGTGAAGGCTTTGCCCACGAACGGCTTATCCGAGTAACCGGCTTTCGTGCCGATGTCGCGGATCCGGACGATGCTCGCATAGAGGTTGTGGGGCATCTCGCGCGTGCTGTCGCGCCAAAACGCAGCCGGCGTCTGCTGGATCTCATCCAAGTCCGCAAAACCCGACGCGCGCAGTTCGCGCAAGGGATCGATCGTGTCGTCGTTCTCCCCGGAGTGCGCAAAGAACGGGCGGTATGGCCGCGCAAGATCGACGACGTATGTGCGCGCGCTGCGCACGGGTCCGACTTCCGCCGCAGCCGTCGACAGGAAGAGCGCGATGTAGCGCGTGATGCCGCCCTCAGCCTCGACCTCGTAGACGATGTCTGCGTCGTGTAGCCCGTTCTGCGGCCGTGCGTCCGGATAGTTGTCGACGACGACCGCTGAAACGCGGTGGAGCACGCTGTCGGGCGGCACGAGCGCGCCGTTGAGCGGATTAGCGACCGACGGTGTGGGCGGCGCCGATGGTGCGGGGCTAGTCTCGGGCGAAGGCGCGCGCCCGGCGCATGCTGTGCTCAGAGCAACAGCCATTAAGACGGCGCACAGCCAGACGTGGGACTTCAAAAGCCTAACTCGGCGGCGGATTTCTCCTGCACGATACGTTCGACGATCGCGACGAGCCGCCGCTCGTTGAGGTGTGTCATCTTTTTCGACATTTCAGCGAGCGGTACCCAGACCGCTTCGTCGACTTCACCGGCTTGCGGCGCGAGCGCGCCGTCGACATATCGCATGAGATAGAAATGAACCACCTTACTGTGTTTCAATCGGCTGCTGTAGAACCAGTATTTAATGTCGGCGAGCTTTTCGATGATCTCGCCTTTCACGCCGGTCTCTTCGAACACTTCGCGCGTCGCCGCTGATTCGGCCGGTTCGCCGGTCTCGACGTGGCCTTTGGGTAGCGACCAGATGCGCGGCGTGCTGCGCCCGATGACCAGCCCCGAGTACGATTTCCCATCGCGCTTGAGCACGAAGCCGCCGGCCGACCGCTCGTGTTTAACGCGGGTGGGGCGCCGCCGCGCTCTCAACCGGCCTCGCTGTCTTGATCCCTGGCAGGGGTCCAGCGCAGCCCGACCCCCTTGTTGGCGAGGCGGCCTACCTGTGCTTCATCAACACGCCGAACCGGGGTGTGCAGCGGCAATTGCTGCATCGCCGCCGGGTCCTCGTGCGCCCGCTCGACCAACCCGCGCAGCACCTCGACGAACGCGTCGAGCGTCCGCTGGTCCTCCGTCTCCGTCGGTTCGATCATCAGACACTCGGGCACGACGTGAGGCCAGTACATGGTCGGCGCGTGGATGCCCGCATCGAGCAGCCCTTTGGCCAGGTCCAGCGCGCGCACGCCGGTGGTCTTCTTGAGCTCGTCAGCGGAGCACACAAATTCGTGGCGGCACGTATCCGCGTACGGCACCGTCAGAAACGGCTTGATCTTCGCGCGCACGTAGTTCGCGTTCAGCACGGCGAGCTGGCTGTTGCGGCGCAGGCCTTCGGCGCCGTGCACGACGATGTAGGCGTAGGCGCGCACGATCGCCAGAAAATGCGCCGCAAACGCGCGCACTTTGCCGATGCTGCGCGGCCGCTCGTCCTCCCAATAGTACGCACCCGATTGATCGCGCGCCACGACGGGTGCTGGCAGGAACGGCGCGAGCCGCGCGTTGGCGCCGACCGGCCCGGAGCCAGGCCCGCCGCCCCCGTGCGGCACCGAGAAGGTCTTGTGCAGATTGAGATGCATGAGGTCGAACCCCATGTCACCTGGCCGGCACAGCCCGACGATGGCGTTTGCGTTCGCGCCGTCGTAATACATGAGCCCGCCGGCGTCGTGCACCGCCTGCGTCATCTCGACGATCTCGTCTTCGAAGAGGCCTAACGTGTTCGGGTTGGTCATCATGCAGACCGCGATCGAGCTGTCGAGCTTGGAGCGCAGCGCCGCCAGGTCGGTGCGGCCGCGCCTGTTCGAAGGAACCGACACCACGTGATAGCCGACCATGGCTGCGCTTGCCGGGTTCGTACCGTGCGCCGTGTCAGGCACGATGCAGGTGACGCGCTCGCGCTCGCCACGCTCGGTGAAGTACTTCTTGGCCATGAGCATGGCGGTGATCTCACCGTGCGCGCCGGCAGCCGGCATCAGCGAGAACGCTTCCATGCCGAAGAGGCTCGCAAGCGTGCGCTCCATATGGTAGAGCAGCTGCAGCGCGCCTTGTGCCCCTTCATCCGGTGCGAGCGGATGCAAGTCGGTGAAACCGGGGAAACCCGCAACCGCCTCGTTGAGCTTCGGGTTGTACTTCATCGTGCACGAGCCGAGCGGGTAGAAATTCGTGTCGACCGAGAAATTGCGGTGCGACAGTTGGGTGAAATGACGCGCGACTTCGAGTTCGGTGAGATCGGGCAACGGCAGGTCATCGCGTAGCGCGCTGCGATCGAGAAACGCAGACGCGTTGCCGGCCGGGCTTACGAAATCGCTGCCGCGCCCCGGTGCGCCAAGTTCAAACAGCAGCGACGGCATGTTTGGTTTCCTCCGCCAGCGCGCGCGCGAGCGCGGCGATGTCGTGCTGGCTCGTGAGCTCGGTCGCGCAGACGAGCAATTCGTGCGTCAGCTCGGGGTAGAACCTGGAAAGCGGCACGCCAGCGAGGATGCCGCGCTTCGACATCTTGGCGGCCAACTCGGCCGCCGGCTGCGGCGTCCGCACCACGAACTCGTTGAAGTACGGCGTGCGGTGCGCGATCCCGAAGCCGGGTACTTTCGAAAGCGCGGTGGCCAGTGAGCGCGCGTTGGCCATATTCCGGCAGGCGATCTGCGTTAGACCTTTTCGTCCGACCGTCGCGAGGTAGATCGTCGCGATGAGCGCGCACAGCGCTTGATTCGTGCAGATGTTGGAGCTCGCAAGCTCGCGGCGGATGTGCTGCTCGCGGCCTTGCAGCGTTAGCACGTACGCGCGGCGTCCGTCGACGTCGTGCGTCTCACCGACCAGGCGGCCGGGAAGACGGCGCACGTGTTCTTTGGTCGTCGCGACGAAGCCGACGTACGGCCCGCCATAGCCGATCGGAAGGCCGAAGGATGCGGCGTCGCCGACGGCGATGTCGGCACCGAGCTCTCGCGGCGTCTTGAGCACGGCAAGTGCGAGCGCCTCGACCGCCACGTGCACGAGGAGCGCCCCGCCTGCGTGCGCGACGCTGCTGGCGCGCGCGACGTCTTCGATGGCGCCGAAGAAGTTGGGGCTCTGGATGGCGATCGCGGCGACTTCCGGCAGTTTGTCCGGTACGACGGTGAGCCCATCCGCATTGACTGGCAGCTCGACGATCTCGATCCCCATGCCGTGCGCGTATGTGCTGAGCACATCGCGATAGGCTGGGTGCACCGCTCTGCTCACGGCGATGCGTTTGCGGTTCGTCGCGTGAGCCGCCATGATCATCGCCTCGACGAGCGCCGTCGAACCGTCGTACACCGACGCGTTGCTGACGTCCATGCCGGTGAGCAGACAGACGTATGACTGCCACTCGAAGATCGCTTGCAGCGTACCTTGGCTCGCCTCCGCTTGGTACGGAGTGTAGGCCGTAAGAAATTCCGAGCGGAAAGCGAAGTAGGGCACCGCAGGCGGCTGATAGTGGCGATACGCGCCCGCGCCCAGGAATGACAGCATGCGCGCGGCGTCGTTGTCCTGCGCCATCGCGCGAATGCGCGCGTATGCTTCAGCCTCAGGAAGAGCCGGTGCGACATCGAGCGGCTGCTTGATCGCCAGACCCTTCGGCGGATCGGACAGCGCCTCGAGCGAGGGCGCACCGATGGCCTCGAGCATCTTGCGGATCTCGTCGTTTGTGTGAGGCGTGTACATTATTGCGCGGCGGCGACGATCGCCTGATAGTCAGGCGCTTTGAGCAAGCCGGCGAGGGCATCCGAACCGGACACTTTGACCTTCACCAGCCAGCCTGCGCCGTATGGGTCGTTGTTCACTTTAGCCGGATCGTTCTCAACCTCTAAATTGACTTCGCTGACTTGACCGGACACCGGCGAGTAGATGTCCGACACAGCCTTGACCGACTCCACGACGCCCATCTGCTTGAATTGCGTCACAGCCGTACCTGGTTTGGGCAACTCGACGTAGACGATGTCGCCCAGCGATGATTGGGCATAGTCGGTGATGCCGACGGTCGCGGTGGTGGCGTCGAGCTTGACCCACTCGTGCTCTTTGGTGTATAGCCTATCGGTGGGGAGATTCACCGCATCCTCCTCACAGGTTGAAAACCGGAGCGATTTTGCCTCCCTCAGTTCCCCCAGAGGCCGCGGACTTCCCGGAAAAAGGACGCTACGAGCGGCGACGTTTGTAGAACGGCAACGGCACGACCGTGGCCGGTTCGCGCCGGCCGCGGACCTCCACTTCGACCGCGGTGCCCGTAGCGGCGGCGCCGCTGCGTACGAGTGCGGTGGCGATATTCTTGCCGCCGAGCGCCGGTGCGGGCGAGCCGCTACGCACTTCGCCGATCTTGGTGCCGGCCTGCCACACGCTGTACCCCGCACGCGCAGGCGCTTTGCCCTCCATGACCAGGCCCACGATGCGATCGTAATCTCCCGCGGCTTTTTGCGCGGCAAGCGCCTGTTTGCCGACGAACTCAGGTTTGTCGAGCTTCACGAATGGGTCGAGCCCTGCTTGCAGCGGTGTGATGTCTTCCTCTAACTCGTGGCCATACAGCGGCATCCCCGCCTCAAGACGCAGGACATCGCGGGCGCCAAGACCTGCCGGACGCAACCCAACCCGCGCGCCTTCACGTGCGAGCGCATTCCAGAGCCGCTCCGCCTCGCTTGCTTTGACGAAGAGCTCGAAGCCATCTTCGCCCGTGTAACCTGTGCGCGCGATCTCTGCCGGGATGCCGCACACGCTGCCCTCTGTCGCGAAATAGTACTTGAGGGCCGAGAGATCCACATTGGTCACCGGCTGCAAGAGCTCGACCGAACGGGGACCCTGAATCGCGATCAGCGCCGATTCCGGCGTGCGGTTGTGCAAGCGCACGCCTGGGGGCAGCCTGGACGAGAGCCACCGCCACATCTTGTCCGAATTGGCCGCGTTGACGACGATCAACCAGCGAGTTGGGAATCGGTAGATGATCGCGTCGTCGAGCGCGCCGCCGCGCTCGTTGGTGAAGATATTGTAGCGCGCTTGATACGGCTTCATGCTGGCGACGGCATTGACGGTTAAACCATCGAGCCACCCGGCAACGCCCTCGCCTTCGGCGATGAACTGCCCCATATGTGAAAGATCGAACATGCCCGCAGCCGTGCGCACCGCGCGGTGTTCGTCGAGAATGCCGGCGTATTGGATCGGCATGAGAAAGCCGCCGAAGGGCGACATCTTCGCGCCCAGACGCTCGTGAACTGCCGAGAGCGCAGTACGCAATACGCTTTCCGTCGTCGTCACGCGTGCGGCTTTCAACGCGCCAGCGGCCGATTCTTGTGGCGACGCCTAGAGGGCACAGGCAGAGGAGCTCTTAACTCACCTCATCCCGGAGACGCTTCTTGATTCGCTTGCACCGCTCAGCCGAGGAGTTCGTCCATGTATTTCAACGATGATTCACTGTATCCGGAGAACATGCAGCCGCTGATCATCACAGCTGCGCCGTACGGTCCTGCTTGGATCCCGGGCGACGCCGACATTCCAGTGACGTGGAAAGAACAGGTGCAGGCCGCCGTCGATTGCTACAACGCGGGCGCGACGCACCTGCACATCCACGTGCGCAATCCGGCGACCGGTCTTGGCTCGAAGGACTTCGCGCAGTTCAGCGAGTTCATCGGCATGCTCAAGTCGGCTGTGCCGAAGATGATCCTCTCGGTCGGCGGTTCCATTTCATTCGCGCCGAAAGGCGCCGACGCCAAAGCCAAATGGTTGGATTACGACACGCGCCACATGCTCGCCGAACTCAACCCGAAACCCGATCAGGTGACGATCGCCATCGGCACGGGCATGATGGACGTCATCCAGATGTGGAGCGAAGACGACATCAAGGGCACGCATCTGGAAAAGGACGAGAAGGCGCGTGAAGCCTGGGTCGGGCTGTGGGCGGACGCGGGGCCGGCGTTCTACATTGAGCACCTCAAGCGCTTGCGCGCCAACGGCATCCAGCCGTACTTCATGCTCGGCTACATCCATCAGCTCGAGATCGTCGAGCGTTTGATCCGCAAAGGCCTGTACACGGGGCCGCTCAATCATTGCCTGGTAGCGATCGGCGGCGGAGCGTGCGGCCGCAACCCGTTCGACTGGATGGAGTACCTGCGCCGCTCGCCCCAAGGCTCGGTGCTCTGTTGGGAAAATACGATGCGCGGCGTGATACCGATGTGCGCGATGGCGGTCGTGCTCGGCATCCACGTCCGCGTCGGCAATGAGGACAACGTCTGGCGCGTCAAAGGCGAGCGCTTCACCTCGGTCAAGCAGGTCGAGCAGATGGCGAACCTGGCGAAAGCGTACGGCCGCAAGGTCGCGACGGCGGATGAGGCGCGCGCGATCATGCAGATCGGCACTTGGTACAACAGCGTGGATGAGACGCTCCAAAAGCTCGGGCTGCCGCCGAATCGCAAGGAGGGCGAACCCGGATTCTTGGTGTGGAAGACTACCGGCAAGAAAGGGCTCAACGCCGAGGCATCGGATTCCCACCCGATGGCCTACTGCATGGTGCCGCCGGAGCCCAGCACCACCGGTCGTTGAGCGATCAAAGCTCGGTAACCCATTTCGAGATCTACGCGGAAGAGCCGGAGCGGCTCGCCGAGTTCTATCGCGGGCTGTTCGGGTGGCGCATCGATAAAGCGCCGGGAGTGGACTACTACTTCATCGACACGCTGAACAAACAGCCCGGCGCGATTCGCGGCGGGCTGCTGCATCGCCCGATCGATGGACCGCGCAGTTGGGTGCACTACGTGCACGTCGATGACGTCGACTCGACCATCGAACGACTTGCGCAACTCGGCGGTAGGATCGTACGCGCCAAGGCGGCGGTGCCCAAGACAGGATGGTACGCGGTCGTGGAGGATCCGCAGCGAAATATCTTCGCGCTCTTTCAGCCTGATCCGAATGCGTTTCCGCCGCCCGTGCCGGAGCTTTAGGCCTCGGTCTCCGCTGGCTGAGGCGTCAACCGCTGAAGAAAACGTGCGCCCATGCCCCCCTTGTTTTCAAGTCAAGGGGATTGCGGAGCGGTACGCGTCGCGCAGGTAGCGCGGCAGGTTGAACATGGCGCGATGCGATTCTGCGTCGTAAAAACGCAGACCGCCGCACGCGGCTGCGTGCGCACCGGCGCGGACGGCGGCTGCGTCGCTGCGCGCGTCGACCCTGTCACCGCAGATCGCAAATCCCCACACTGTGTCGAATGCCGGCACGTAGGCCGTGTAAGGCGCGACGTCCGCAAAGACGGCGCGCAAGGTCGCGGTCATGCGCGCGTGGAGCGCCAGGTTGTGTGGGCCTGCAGTCGAGGTCTGCAAAGCGAAATAACCGCCGGGGGTCAGTCGAGCGCGGATTTTCTTATACATAGCGACCGTGTGGAGATGGTAGGACGGCGAGTCTTCGAGCGGTTCCGTCAGATCGCCGATGATGACGTCGAATTTCTCAGCAGACGATTCGATGTAGGCTTTCGCATCGCCGATGATCAGTTCGGTGCGCCGGTCTTCGAATGCGCCGGCGCTCCACTCCGGCATGTGCGTGCGGCACGCGTCGACGACCACGTCGTCGATGTCCACCATCGTGACCTTCTGCATGGAAGGCACGCGCAGCAGCTCGCGCACCGTGGATCCTTCGCCGCCGCCCAGCACGAGCGCGCGCCGCGGTGTTCCGGCGGCGCAAACGGGGTGTGCGAGCGCTTCATGATAGATGTGCTCGTCGAGCGCCGCGCTCTGCGTGTCGCCGTCGAGCACCAGCATCTTTCCAAAGACAATGCTGTGGACGATGGCGTAGGTCTGGAACTGCGATTGGCCGGAGACGAGGGTCGTGGTCAGCGAATGGCCGTGGAATTCGCCGCCGTAGACGCGCTCAACGTACCAGTGAAAGTTTTCGGTTTTTGGCAACCGGCTCGACTCCGGACATCCTGCGGCCGACGCTGTGGCTGTAGACGCCGACCTCGTTGGGCAGGCCCCGGCGGACTTCCGTGGTGAGCATCTGCTTAGCTTGGAAGGCGGTCGCCGCGTAGCGGCAGGCCTTCCACGGATCCGTCTTCTCGCCGCACGTGTAGATGTCCATGGCGGCATAGCAGTATTCCGGCCACGTGTGGATCGAAAGATGCGACTCGGCGATAACGACGACACCGCTCACGCCTTGCGGCGTAAAGCGGTGAAATGCGGTTTGGAGAACTTCTGCGTTGGCTTCTCTAGCCGCGGCGACGAGAATGCTTGAGACTTGGTCGACGTCGCTGAGGATGGTGGCGTTACAATCCGACAGCTCGACAATGATATGTGTACCAAGTGATTTCAATAACCTGGCCCCCACAAGGCAAGCGAGTAGGGAGATCCCACCTCCATTGGTCGGGCATCCAACGTGGGAGTGTCCCACTTCCCACGTACCAAGTACGAATAATAGGGCATTTAACACGGTTTGTAAATACTTTCGTCAACCCGAGAGGCGGGACGTCGGAGTTTGACGCCGCCGAACGTCGTATGCTACGATTTGCGCTCGTGCCAGTAAGGGAGTAAGACCAATCGTGTACGCCGTCATCGAGGCTAGCGGCCGCCAGTTCAAGGTCCGCGAAGGCGAAGTCATCCGCGTCGACAGCCTGCCGGGGAAGCTCGACTCGCAGATCGTCTTCGACCGGGTCTTGCTCGCCCACGACGGCAAGGAACTGCGCATGGGATCGCCGCTGCTGGCCAAGGCGAAGGTGACCGCGCGCGTCGTGCGGCAGGCCCGCGACCGCAAGATCATGGTCTTCCACTATAAGCCGAAGAAGCGCGTGCGCAAGCGCCACGGCCATCGCCAGCCGATCACCGAATTGCGCATTGAGAAGATCTCGCTCTAAGGCAAGGTCCTCTATCAGCGTCCTCGCCGACCGGGTGGACGGCAAGATCGCGCGGCTTGAGGTACGCGGCCACGCTGGTTTTGCGCCGGCGGGGAAAGACATCGTCTGCTCGGCGGTCAGCGCGCTTGTGCTTTCAAGCGCATATGGCGTCGCGCACCACGGCGGGGCCAGGGCGCGCGTCCATGACGACCCGAACGGCGCCTACGTGCTTGAACTCCGCGGCGGCGATGCGCGCGCCCAGGCCGTGCTCGAGTCCGCGCTTGACGGGCTGCGAGCAATCGCGCGCTCCTACCCAGGTCATCTCCGTGTGCGCGTGCGTGCACAGGGGCGCATCGCGGCATCGCGGAAACGCAAGGCCCGTACCGGAGGAGCGTAGATTGAAGAGAGATTCGTCGAGCGGTCCCGATCCGGCGTTGCCGAACGGCAGCGTTCCAGATCCTAGCCGCAACATTCGGGATGACGGGTCCGAGGCGCGCGGCGCGCTGATCGCCGGTTTTATCGGCGCCGTGGTCGCGACATTGGGCTACGTCATCTACAATCGTCTGGAGCACGAGCAAAAGGAAGCCGTGCGAAAAACGGTCACCAAGTTCGTCGAGGAGCGTGTCGGCGAAGTCCGTTCCATGCTCAAGATGTAGGGTCTCGGATAGGTCCTGGCGCGAGCTGCCCTCGAGCCTTCGTGTCCACGGCTCGAGCGGCGCTCAAGTGGTACGGCATCTCTCGTTTGCCGATACTTAGGGTATATGTACCGGGTGCGCTGCGCATTGCTCGCCGGATCGATCGCCGGCGCGTTTTTCGCCTGGGCGGCGCCGGCCTGTGCAAAGCCGCACCACGTCACGTTCGCTCAGGCGTACGAGGCGTATGCTGCCGCGATCCGCTACTTCAATCCGAGCGTCGACGATCAAGAGGCCCAGCAAATGGTTGCCGCAATCTGGCGGGAGTCTTGGAACGCGCGGATCGACCCCCGGCTTGTCGTGGCGGTGGTCGCGACCGAGAGCTCGTTTGACCCGACTGCCCGCAGCTCGGCAGGCGCGCGCGGGCTCGGCCAGCTGATGCCGAGCACGGCGGCTTTGGATAACGTCACGGACGTCGAAGACATCGACCAGAACATCCACGGCACGGTGCTCACGCTGAAGGGCAACCTCCAACACTATGCCGGCTATCCGGTGCAAGAGCAATACGTGCGCGCCATCGCCGCATACAACGCAGGCACGGGCGCAGTCGACCGCTATGGCAACGTGCCGCCTTACGACGAGACGATGAATTACGTCTATAAGGTGATCGGGCTCTGGCGCAAATTCACGGGGTTGGAGTAGCCGCGCCAGGCGCGGGGGGTTCCTTAGCCTGGTCGTCCTTTGCAACCGAGCTCTCGCCGTGCGTTGCCGTGGGATCGCCGAGATCGGCTGAGAGTGGATTCAATTGCTGCGCGGGTGGCCGATCGTGCGCCGCAGCTGCGCGGTCCATCTCCGCCATGAACGCGCTCGTCGTGCTCTGTATGTGGCGCATCGCGTTGCCCAGTTGGCGCGCGATTTTCGGCAGCTGCTCCGGTCCGAAAAGCAGCAGCGCGACGACGAAGATAAAAATGGTGTCGGACGGGCTTAGCATGATATTCAGGAGGTGCTGGACAAAGTTTGTGCCTGTCGCCCCGCTCCCCTGGTCGGCGTTGTCGCCGCGTGCTCCAGTCTCCCCAATCTCTCACCCTGGAATCGCTTCTTGAAGATCTTCTACACGAAGAGTCAGCGCGAAGATCCGGTGGCGTCGCTGGCGACGCTCAAGAAAATACTCGCCCGCTTCGTCCGCCACTATGTCTTCTACGAGATGTCGGCGCGGCACCGCCGC